>Ga0136652_1000525_pt1 | contig 18363 bp, 17 predicted proteins | sample ConPoolayeEmetaG_FD_94864 | JGI IMG/M metagenome (GOLD analysis project Ga0136652, IMG submission 94864) | Hot spring microbial mat communities from California, USA to study Microbial Dark Matter (Phase II) - Cone Pool mat layer E metaG... ...
CTTCTTACCCCACTTTTCGTCACAGAGCCTGGAGAGGTTTGACTTTGTCCTCATCCCGGTGATATATAAAGTCGGAGCGGCGGAAATGAGCTTGTGGGCCTTTTCAGGAAAGAGAAGGGCGGGCCTAACCGAGTCCATGGCGCTTCCCGATCTTTGCGCCGCCGGCGAGCCGTGAAAAGAATACGAGCCTTTGCCCTGCGCCATTTTGAAACGACTCTCATCGTCCTCATCTTTCTCGGGATCGCCGCCACGGCCTTTCTCGTCCATCTGAAATTCTCCTTTCTGAATTTCTTTTTTCTTCCGGTCATCCTGGCGGGTTACTATCTCGGCAAGCGTCAGGCCGTTCTGACCGCCAGCCTTTGCGTCCTCCTCGTCGCGCTCTATTTGATCTTCGTTTTCATGATCTTCAAAAAGACGCCCGGACTGACCATGGACGAGATTCTGAATGTCGTCATCTGGGCCGGGTTCCTGATTCTGACGGCCGCCATCATCGGCGGGATCGCCGAGCAGAGGGAGGAGCGGCTGAAGAGCCTGCAGAAAGCCTACATTGGTGTTTTGGAAATCATGCTCAGATACCTCGAGGCGGCCGACGAGACCAGGCCTCGCTCGCTCCGGCTTTCTCTTCTCGCCGGAAAAATCGCCGCCGCGGCCGGCTTGTCCAACGTTCAGGTCGAGAACATCAAATCGGCCGCTCTGCTGGTGGAAGCGGGCGATCTGCGCTCCAATATCTCGCTTTACGATAAAGTCGCCTCCTTCATTTCGTCGGAAGCCGAGCCGGCGGGAAAGCTGGATGACCGGGGGCGGGTGCTCTTGAAAACAACGGCCCTGCTTCTCAAGGAAGTCGAGCCCATCATGGCGAACTATTTTTATCACTATGTCGAAGAGGCGAACATTCTGGATAAGGACTTGTCGACGATCCCGCTTGGAAGCAGCATCATTGCCCTGGCCGATCTCTATGACCGGGTTTCTACCGGGATCTCCCCTCCGGCACAATGGAAAGACCTGGTAATGTCGGCGGCGGATATCCGCAAGCTAAGCGGACGTGCCTTTCCCGACCTGGTGGTCCAGGCCCTTTTCCAGGTCGTTCCACCTATTCCTTAGCGAGGCCATCGTCTCCCGGGCTCAAGTCCGGTTTTTCGGTTTTGGACGAAGGCGAAACTTCATCCGTTTCCGGAGAGGAGGGCACAGGCGGCGCAAATGAGGAATCCGAACCGTGATCCGCTCCTTGTTGTGGGAATCGACTTGGCTGGGGTTCCTCACCGGCCGAGCGGCATTTGCCTGATCCGCCGGATGAAAGCCGAGACGCGACTTCTTTATCAAGATCAAGAGATCCTGGATGAGGTCATGCTTCATCAACCAGCGCTTGTGGCCATCGATGCGCCGCTCAACCTTCCACCCGGGCGCCTCTCCTTCGCGGACCGAAACGGTCTTCACTACCGGCCCTGCGATGAAGAATTGCGCCGTCGAAGAATCCCGTTTTTCCCCATTACGCTGGGGCCGATGCGCGGGCTGACGGCTCGGGGGATGGCCCTCCGACAGGAATTGGAGACAATGGGATTCCGAGTCATCGAAATCTACCCCGGAGGCGCTCAAGATATCTGGCGCATTCCGCGCGCCAAAAAAGACAAGGCCGGCCTGCGGAAAGGGCTGGCCCGCCTTGGTTTGAGAGGCCTTCGCCAGACCGCCACAGAACATGAGCTCGATGCTGCCAGCGGCGCCCTCGTCGGGCTTCTTTTTCTTGAGGGAAAAGCCGAGGTTCTTGGAGATTTTCGGACCGGGGCGATTGTCCTGCCGCGAGGCGAATAAGACGATCTTCTGTCCAGGTCTTATTGCGGCCTGAGGGATCTCAGGTTTTATGGGCGTCGCAACTCGGACAAATAAAGCGGACCGCGTGGGGAAGAATGCGAGCTTCCACCCGGTCTCGTGTTCCCAAGAACTCTCCATGATACTGGACGGGCAGGTTCTTCCCCCGCAGGACGAGTTTCTTGGCTTTGAAGTGTTTTTGACTGCGCTGATAGAGACCTAAATAGAGAAGAGGAAGAGCCAGAACGTATTTGAGGCCGCTTATCTCATAAAACGTGATATCGAGATAATCGTCGTCGAGGCTGGCCAGAGGGGCGATCTTCCAGCTGTAGCCGAAATACTTCGATCGGGTTACGACACAATCCAGGATCTCGAGTTTGAGTGTTCGCGATACAAAGGGCTCGCCCCGGTCATCCACTCCGTCCTCGAGCTCGGCTTCGATCTCCCATTTGGCGAGCCGAAGAAGCTTCCGTCCGGCCAGAAGATGGCCCCAGAGTCCTTGGATTTCATGCCGCCCCTTCTCCTGGGTCACAAGCGCCGTGGCCCCCACACTGGCAAAACCCGCCACCAACTTTTCGATTTCCATCAGCCGGACGGCTCTAACCTTTCCCTCATCGAGAACGCGGATCGCCTTTCGGACCCTTTTGGGGATGTCCAGGGACTTGCGGAAAGCATTTCCGCTGCCGAAGGGAACAATGCCGAGAGTCACCTGTTCTTCTCTCTTCGCCTCCCGGATACCCTGGAGGACATCAGCGATCGTCCCATCCCCGCCGACGGCGACAAGCTGGCTGCAAGAACAGGCGAGCTCCCGAGCGAGCGAAACGGTCTTTTCTTTACCGGCGAAAACGTCGTGCTTTTCTCCGGGCAGGTTTTGGGCGAGATATTTCCGCAGGCGTTTCCTGCGCAGCCATTTATTCCGGGCCGAACCGGGGTTTATGATGGCAGCCGTTTTCTTCAGTTCTTGATTTGTTCGGCTCATCCGGATGTTCCCGGCGTTCTTTCTCAACGCAAGATCATTTTCCGGTTTTTCCCGGACGCGGAGACCAAGCGAATTTTTTCTTGCCGGGGAGGATCGAAGCGTCCGTTTCCATCCACATCCACAAAAACGGGGTTGGTAATCGCGTAGGGAATGGTCCCGCCTTCGAATTCTCCCGTTCGGGAGAGACTCTGAAGAACAGGAAACATCGTCCTCCGACCGAGCGCTTCGAGGCAAATCGATGTGTCTTCGGCCAGGGTCAGGCTGATTTCTTGCCTGAATTCCTCGGCTTTGCGCCCGGCGCCGTTAAGGGGGAAGATGATCCGCCTTTCGCCGTTCAGGACGAGCCGGACTTCGCCGATCTCCACCCAGGGCGCGCTCCAGGCCTGAGCTTGAATATCCACTCTTCCGCCTTTTACGGAGATCGTGTCGCCCAGGGAAGCTCGACCGTTGACCAGGAGAGCAAGGAGGGGGCCGTTGGTGACAAAGGAGCGCCCCTTTTTCAGGGACTGAAGAAAGCTCTGGAGGTCCAAGTTGTTTGCCTCGCCTCCGGAATACATGATGTACGTTCTCGAGTATCCCGGCTCGCCGCGGTCGATGCCGTGCGAATCGGACGAGCCGACGATGGGAAAATAATACCCCCGGTTGAGAAGATGGAACCAGTCCTCGATGGACGATTGATTGGAAGAAAAATAGTAGGGCCCGTTGAGAACTTCAAGAAGGTCGAACTCCAGGCTCAGGCCCGGAAGAGCCGTGGCGGCCGTCTCCGGGTCGAGGTTGAGGTTGTTGAAATAGCCCAGATCGCCGGCCCGCGGATGATTGACCTGAATAATCGCCGCCGGATTTTTCTTCCGGCTCTCGGCAAAGAGCTGTCCGGCCTCATCGGAGGCGGAGTTGATGGCCCCGTTCATCGGCTCATTCGGTCGTATTTCCAGGGGATAGCTGTTGAAATGGATGACGTCCGGAGTCGTAATTTCGTTTCCCGGAAGGACGGCAAGTTTTTTCTCCAGTCCGAGTTTCTTCAGATCCGGGAAATAGTCGGTCACCGTGTTGTGGTCCGTGGCGGCGATGACCTCGATGCCCTCAGCGACCACCGATCGGATGCGCTCGGGAATCGAAGGCGTGCCGTCGGAGCGTGTCGTATGGAGGTGAGGATCGAAGGAGACGAGGCCCGGCGTTTTCACGACCCGGTCGATGACAAAGACGAGCTCGCCGTTTTCCCCCACGACGACTTCGATGGCCTTCTGGTCGACCGAATATTCGGGGCCGCACGAAGCCGATGCCAGGTAGGAGCCCGGGGGGAGCTTGATTTCGAGACCTTCCTCGCCGGGAAAGCAGGAGTTCTTGAATCCCTCGTAGCTTCGTCCCGTCTCGATCGGATTATCGGGCCGAAAATAGGGGGATCGGGTGGGAGAGATTCCGAGAAAGCTCACCTTTCCCAGGACGGCTTCACCCTGACTGTTCCTGATTTTTATCTTGAGCGTTCCGAGCGGCGGGTTCACCAGCCGGACGGAGTTCTCACGGTCGACCTTGACCTCCAGCATCTCCTCGGCCAGAGCAGGAAAGAAGCTGGCCTGGACGCGGTAGAGGCCCGGCGGGAGAAGAATCTTTTTTGACCCGGCCGATTCGAGAATCCTTCGGTAAAAAACGGCGGACGTCTGGACGTCGCGGACGGTAAGCTCCAACCAATCGTCATCCGCCTTTTCGATGGCGATGCTCGCTTCGGCCGGCTGGATTTCGAGGATGTGATAGATTTTTCCCAGAAGATCGATGTCGGAATCTTCAACGAGAAGGGCTCCCCGGAGCTCGAATTTTTCTCCCGGGGCGAGCCGCCCGGGCCGCCGCGTTTGGGCTTTCTCGGCCGGAGAAAAGCTGATCCAGCCGAGATCATGTCCCTTCTTCTGGTAGACTCGAAAGTTCAAGTGAGGAAATTTTTTATCGTGATAGGGGCTGAAATGGAAGCGGTTATAGGTGTCGATGAAAAGAGAATAATTCAGGTCTTCAAAAGCCGCCTGGCCGGTGTTGACGATCGTCGAGGCGATGTCGATGCGGCCCTGGCCGGGATAGAAAATATAGGTCGTTTTGATTTCCGCCGTCCGGCCGGACTTGTCCTCAAAATAGCCTGTGGCTTCAAAAACCGCTTCCGGTCCGGTCTCGACTGGTTTGATCGTCGAGTAGACGATATGGCGGGTCTTTTCTTCGACCCTGACGACCGGGGAGCCGATATTCAGGTCGCCGGAGATGTTCTCCCGGGCGGGCACGAAACCCAGCAGACTTCCCATGGCATTTCCATAGGGATAATTAGCGCTCGTCACGATCCTTCGGGGAGAGCCTCCGAGAAGAGCGTAGAATTCGCCGTCGGAGAGAAAAAAATCGCCTTTCTGGGCAAAGGAGGAAAACTTAGCCGGCAGGTCGTCCGGACCCTTGATGACCCGCACTTCCAGCCCGGCGTGAAGGAGGACGGGCGGGGCAAGGAGAAGAAGGAAAAGGACAGGAGACAGGCGACGGGTTTTTTTGTTCATCATGCTCGCTCCGTTGGGAATCGAATGCGGATTGATGAAATCCATGTCTCGAAAGAGCTAACATTATATCACAATCCGAGGGGAATGAAGCGCTCTTGGCGAGAGAGGGATTTGCAGAGGACTCGGGGATTCGATACAATCATTTTCTCCCCTCGAAGAAGGACGGACGATGGCGCTTGACGATCATCTGGAAACGATTGTCGCCCTGAAGGGAAAGAGATTTCTCCTCCGGGTCGAAACGTCGAACGAGTCGGCGGATTATGCGAAATACGAAGCTCTGCGGAATGAAATCTGGGGCTTCCCAGAAGACAACCTTCCCGGTTCGCGCAACCTGATGTGCGAAAATTACTTTCACGAGGGGAGCGCTCTTTTCATCGCCGTCTATGAAGAGTCGGAATCGGGAAAATTGGCCGTTGATCCGACGCGTTTCGTCGCCTTTTCCTATGGGTTTGTCGGCGTGAAGGATAAAGAGGCGGCCTTCGGCCGGGTCGACAATCTCCGGTTCTATTCTCAGTATCTCGGAGTCCGGGAAAGCCATCGCTCTTTCGGGCTCGGCCTGGCGATCAAGGAATTCCAGCGGCAGAAGGTCCGGGATCTTTTCGGGATTTCGACCATCACCTGCACCTATGACCCTCTGACAAGCGTCAACGCCTGGCGGAATGTTCATCACTTCGGTATGGAAATCGAGGAATACCGAGTCGCCACCTACGGCGAGTACGGCGGCCGGCTCAACCGGCTGGACATCCCGAGCGATCGGTTTTTCATGGTTTGGGACCTGAAGAAGCCCGTCCGCGAGAAGCGCGATGCGGGGAAAGCGGCGCTTTGCTCCGAACGGTCCGTCATCGCCGTTGAAGAGCGGCTGATCCATGGCCGGAGCGGGCCGGTGAAGCTGGAAGTGGCGAGCGATGTCCTCCCCGATTTGAATGGCGATGTCCTGTTCGTCCGGATTCCGCGGGATTTTTATCTCATGCTTCGGGAAACGGATATCGAGGAAGAGGCGGTCCGCCGGATTCCTCTCGATTGGAGGCTCAAGACCAGGCAAGTTTTTCAGGCCCTGTTGCCGAGGGGATACCGGGTGACCGATTTCCTCCGGACGCAGACAGAGAACGGAAAAAATTTCTATGTCCTTAAGAAAGGAGAGCCCAATGACCGAAATCAGCCCTGACGTCAAGACGCTGATCCAGGAGGCGATCAAGCTCGAAGTCAACGGACAGGCCTTTTTCAAGCAGGCGGCAGAAGCCACCCGCAACGCTCTGGGCAAAAAGATGTTCAACCGGCTGGCCGACGAGGAAGTCAAACATCTCGAGGCTTTCAGCCGGCTGTTCAGCTCCGTCATCAAAAGTGATGACTGGAAAAAGCAGGTCGAACGGGAACAACTCAAAGGGCCCGCGGAGGTGATCGAGGAGTTGGCCCGGCGGATGAAACGGGCCGAAGGACAGAGCGAGGTCGAGGCCCTGCGGATCGGCATGGAACTCGAGACCAAAGCGGTGGAATTTTTTCGCCGGGCAGCCGCCGAGATGAAAGACCCCGCGGCCAGGGAAATCTTTGAGAAAATCGCCGATGAGGAGAGATTCCACTATGACATTCTCCTCGCCCAGCACGATTCCGTGACCAGATCAGGATTCTGGCTTGACAGCTCCGAGTTCCAGATGGATGGAAAATACTGATCTTTCTTTGCCTTTGATCAGGACGGACAGGCTGAGCAAGGTCTATTCGACCGCCAAGGTTCGGGTGGTCGCCCTGGCGGAGGTCAGCCTTCGCGTTGCCGAGGGCATCTTTCTTGCCGTTGCCGGGGCCTCCGGCTCGGGCAAATCCACCTTGCTCAACTTGATCGGCGGCCTGGATTCCCCCACCTCCGGAGCGATCGAAGTCCGGGGACGACGAATCTCCGAACTCGACAAAGAGGAGCTCGCTCTTTACCGACGTCAGGGGGTAGGGATGATTTTCCAGTCGTTCAACCTGATCCCGAGCCTGACCGCTCTGGAAAACGTTGCTCTGCCGATGATGTTTGCCGGTGTTTCGAAGGCCGAGAGAAAGGAGAGGGCCGAACGTATGCTGGAGAGGGTCGGGCTGTCCCATCGGCTGACGCACCGCCCGGCCGAGCTCTCGGGCGGCGAGCAGCAGCGGGTGGCGATCGCCAGGGCTCTGGTCAATCGGCCTTCCGTCCTCCTGGCCGACGAACCGACCGGAAATCTGGACAGCCGGACGTCGCGCGAAATCGTCGAGCTCCTGGCGGATCTCAATCGCTGGCACGGCCTGACCGTGCTCATGGTCTCACATGAGGAAGCGCTGGTCAGAGAATTCGCCGCCTCGGTCGTTCGCCTGCGCGACGGCCGAGTGGAGAGCGAGGAGGTCCTGAGATGAGGTTTTCCGATGAGCTCGGCTGGGCCTTCTCGAACCTGAGGAAGAGAAAGTTAAGAACGTTCCTGACGGCTTTCGGCGTGACGATCGGCATCGGCGCTCTCGTCTCCATGGTTTCTTTCGGGACCGGGATGCAGAGAAATGTCAGCCAGACCTTCCGTTCGCTCGATCTTTTCAATTCCATCATCGTCCTGCCCGGGGATTTCCTTCGTCGGCCGGGGCCTGATCCCGACGAAAAATCCGTCGCTCTACCGCCGTCCGAGATCAGTTCAACCGTTCTCGACGACGCCGCGAGCGCCAGGATCGCCGCCTTCGACGGGGTGGAGACGGTGTTCCCGGAAGTCCGCATCCCGGCGCTCGTCCGCTGGAACGGCGAGGAGGAACTTCGGGTCATTCAGGTTCTTCCGGCCAAAGTGGCCGCTTCTCGGATGATCAAGTTTAGCGCCGGGAAACCCTACGACACGGATGATGAGAACTCGCTCATTGTCTCTTCTTCTTTGCTCCTCCGTCTTGGTGTCCGGGAGCCGGCGGCGGCGATCGGAAAGCCGATCGGCATTTCCACCATTGCCTTTGATTTTTCCCTCCTCAGTCCGGCTGGCCTGATGGCGGCGCTCGGCGGAGAGAAGCTTCCTCTCGTTCTGGAAGAGCACGAGTTTGTCGTCGCCGGCGTGGCGGAAGATCTCGTCTTTGACGGACCCGGCCCGATGCGGAGCGAAGTCTATCTTCCTCCCGGTCCGGCCGGCAAGATGAAACGCCTTCCCTTCACCAGCATCTGGGATCTGTTCCGGGCGAAGGAAGGGAGGCTCGGATATTCCGCTCTGAATGTCCGCCTCTCCTCTCCTTCCTCGACCGAGCCGGTGAAGAAGAAGATCAAAGAGATGGGTTTCGGAGTCTTTGCCTTCAGCGATCAATTCGGCGAAATCCGGCGAGGTTTTCTGATTATGAACATGATTCTGGCCGCTGTGGGCATGATCGCCATTGTCGTGGCTTCCCTCGGAATCGTCAACACCATGGTCATGTCGATCCTGGAACGGTATTCCGAGATCGGAATCATGAAAGCGGTCGGGGCTGGCGACCGGGATATCCGACGTCTTTTTTTCTTTGAGTCGGGCGCCATCGGATTCCTGGGCGGAGTCTTCGGATTAGCCCTCGGCTGGGCAGTCAGCGGAATCATCAACCGTGTCGTCAACTTTTTCCTCGCCCGGCAGGGCCTGCCCTTCATTCACTATTTCAGTTTTCCCTGGTGGCTCTGCCTGGGCGCCGTGCTGTTTTCGGTCCTGGTGAGCCTGGCGGCAGGGATTTATCCGGCGATGCGCGCGGCGCGGGTCGATCCGGTCCGAGCCCTGCGCCACGATTGATGGTCAAGAGACAGAACATTTGCTGATAGGTTCCGGAATCACAAGCGAGGATTCGTCCTCTACGGGCCGCAAACAGGCGAAAAGAACAGGCCGGGCATTTTTGGAGAAAGAAAAGATCGATGGGAAAAAGCCATTTTCTAGCTTCCCTAGAAGCTCAGGCTTTTTTTCGGGCCAGGACGACGATCTCATCTTCGCGTCCCAGAGCTCGGGCGAGAATAAGAACCAGGCTGAGGCTGACCTTGACAAGCAGCCGGAGGGCGAAGTTCGAGGGGAGATAGTCCAGCCGATATTTCAAGCTGCGGATATCGAAGCTGTTTTCTTTTCCCTGGAAGACGATTTCAAAGTCGCACCGCCGGAGCAATCGGCCGAGGTTGGCGCGATTGTAAAGGCAGAAATGGACATAATGCCAGTCGGTCTGATAGACAGCCGCCAGGGGCCGTCGAATTTTCCCCCCGGAGAGCCGGTAAATCCACAAGGCCAAAGAAGGAACGAATCCGTCCGCCAAGGGGACTCTGAGGACGAGAATTCCGTCCGGCTTAAGAATGTCGCGGACTTTTTCCAAAAAAGGCAGAGGATCGGGGACATGCTCGAGGACGGACCAGAAACTGACGATATCGAAATCCTGTGGATCGAGTCGCACATCGAGCCACTCGCCGACGAAGACGCGATTTTTTTGAGCTGCGATCCGGGAAGCTGTGGGCGAGGGTTCCACTCCCATGCACTCATAACCGAATTCTTGAGTTAGCTCGAGAAATTCTCCGGTCCCGCAACCGATATCCAGCAGCCGGCCGCTTTTCTTGACGAGTCGGATCATCCGGAGGGCGCGTCGATACCGCGGCAGCAAAAAATGTCGAACAAAACACCGGTATTGATCGAGATCGAAACCGGTGTAGTCATCTCCTGCTCCGACGGACGTTTTCTCGCGGGTTTGAATCAATCCGCAATTCCGGCAGCGATGGTAAAAGAAATTGTCCAGCCGGAAATAGGGGGCAAGCCGTTTTTGCCCGCAGACGGCGCAGGCGATGTCTTCGCTCTTTCCGACCACGATCCTGACTCTTGCTTTCAAAGAGATCAATCGTCTTCTGAAGACGCGCTGCCCAGTCCCTCAAGCAGACCGTATTTCTGTTGAAAAAAATCTCTGATATCAGGGCCAATGGAGAGATAATCAAAAGCAAGGCTCTGGCCATTTTCCACTCTCAGCCGGACCCGGATTTTTTCTTCGATGCTCCGACATTCGAAGCTTAGAATAGAAGCCGAACGGCCGTTTTCAGACTCTTTTTCGAGCCGAAGAGGGAAAATCCGTTTGTTTTCTCCCGCGGGGCCTTTCGTAACGACTTCCATCTCGCCGCCGACGTGATCAACCCCAAATGGGTCGAAGAAGACGAGCTTGAGGACGTACTTTTGTGGATAAAGCTGAAATTCGGGAGAGAGAACCTCAATCGCCGGGCCGGCCATCTCTAAACTTGGGAAAACGGCCTGCTGGCCGTAACACGCACCATCTTTCAGGACTCTTCCGCGGGCGATTTCAAAATCCCGATCATCGATGACGTTGGCCATGGTCTGTTCGAGAAGCTCGAAATCCAGGCCGGAAAATTTGGCCAATGCTTCCCCCCATTCCTTCTCTTTCATGTCGGTTCGGAAAAGGTTGAGATACCGCCTTCTCAGGAGCTCGGCCGGAGCCTCATCCAAGTAGCGCTGGCCGTCCTCGTCCCGGCCCTGGTTTCGAGCGCAGGCGGCAAGATAGAGAAAGACCTCGAAGTCGAGGCCGCCTTGAGGCCTTCCGGCCAGCGCGGCGAGGAAATGCCGTTCGGCGGCGGCGTAGTCGCCTCGTCGGAAAAACTCCTGGCCGATGTCGAACTCCTCGTAGCAGATTTTGATGAAGGCGCTGGCCAGCGATCGCGGGCTTTTCACCGAGATCCTGTAGAAATACCTGTCGAAGGGAAAAGCGCGCCGCGGCCTCAAGAGAAGAACAGAAGGTTTTTCCGTCACCGGGAGTTTTTTTCTCTGGAGGAAATTTCCGACGGCGATTTCTCCCCGGCCCTCGGCTGCCTGGGCGAAAACAGCCACCGTCCGGACCGGTCTTCGGCTGACGATCCTCCGCTCGATTTTTTGCCTAGGGCCGAGGAAGAAATTCATAACGCTTTTTCCGTAAGGGCTTCCATCGGCGATTTCGAATTCCCGGTGCGGGTTCCGGAGCGGAAACGTTGTCGGGAAAGAGAGCCTCTGCTTTTTTTGGTTCGGGCTGGCCGTGCTCAAGAGGTTCAGTTCAGGATTCTTGTACTCGATGTCGCGGAAAAAGAAATCCTTGACTTTGGTATATTTCTCTCTCGCCTCCCGATAGATCCGGACAATCTCCGGGTAGAATTTTTCGTTTTTGAAAAAGTGGCCGTAGGCGGCGCTCGAGAGCAGGAGAAAATCGAACCTCTCATAGGGAGCGAATTGCCGGGAAAAGAGATAGGGCCGGCTGAACGAGCTGTAGGAATAGTCCCGGCCGCGGAGCGGAGGGGAAAACCATTCTTTGCCGAAGGACTTATCGGGGGGGATGTTCCTTCGGATCCAGCGCTCGGCCATTTCGGTCGTGTCGTCCTCCCAGAGGTAATAGGTCTTGGCCAGGGCGGAAAAAGAGAGCCAGAGAAAAATCAAGACGAGGGCGGGGGAGAAGAGACGGCGGCGAATTCCCGGGTGCCGGAACAATCCGCCGGCGAGCTCGAGACCGAGCATGCCGAGGAGCGCAGAGAAAAGAACGAATGTCGGAAGGTCGCGGAAGCGCGAAAACCCCAGAAATCCGAGCGCTCCCAGGAAATAGGCCAGACCGGAGAGAGCGACAAAGGCGTTTTTCCGATCTCGCCGCCGGAGGACGGCCAGACCGCCGAGAAAGAGAAGAAGGAGAATGATCGGACCTTCCGCCAGCCAGATGTTTTTCAGCGCCAGGAAATATTTGTTGTATTGGACATATTCCAGTCCTGTCTTCGGCTTGATCGGTTCGAGAAACCACTCGGTCTCGTGGACGACTTTGAGAAGGAGACGGGAGGCACCGAGAAACCGCCGGAGATGGATCAGGGCATAAGGATGCCCGAGGAAGAAACCGGCAAGCGCCGTAAACCCGGCGAGATAGATTTTCGGGTCAAAGAAAAGGCGAAGGATCTTTTTCCGGACGGCGGGAGCACCGAGGAGGTGCGCCAAGACGATGGCGGCCAGGACAAAGACGCCGTTGTATTTTGTCGCCACGGCCAGCCCGCCGAAAAAGCCGGCCAGCACATAATCCCTGGTTTTTCTTTGCTCGAGAAGCAAAGCGCAGAAATAGAGAGCCAGGGCATAGAAAAAGGTCATCGGGACATCGAGGACGATCTGATGACTGTAGAGGATGTGGATGAAGGACACGGCAAAGAGCGCCGTGGCGATCAGGGCGCCTTTTTCCCCATAAAGCCTCTTGGCCAAGCCGTATAAGACGAGGACCGTCAGCGATCCCAGAAGAGCGCTGAAAAACCTGGCGATGAAGAGGATTTGGTCGAAGGAAAAAACAGATCCTTCGGCACCCTTATTTAAGCCGAGTCCGCAGACCACGGCCGAGAGTCCGCGCAGAGCTCCGGCAACAAGATAATTAAACAGGACGGGGTAATAGTAGATCGGGTCGGGCCGCCAATCGCCATGATACATGCTCTCGATGTGCCTAGCCACGGGGATGTCGTCCACCCGTTGGTAGACCGAGGAGATTCCCCAGAAGCGGAGGAAGGCGCCGAAAATCAGGATGAGCACGAGGGCCGCTCGGAGGCGACGACCCTTTGAGGTGCCGGCGATCGTCTCCATGCCGGCAAGATTATATTGAACGGCCGGTTCATTTTCAATTGACGAGCGGCGAGGAAGCTGCCTGCCTCGCCCCGCAAGCCGCTCGTCGGGGCGAGGTCAGACGACGAGCTCGCCCGAGTCGAGGCATTCGCCGATCGAGGCGAATTCGAAGGTCGCAAGGAGGCGATCGAGCTTCCGCTCGGTCCCTTTGACGTTGACATATTGGATGAATCGCTCCGCCGGGCGAAGAGCGAGTCTTGGCCCCTCGGGGTCGAACTCGCGGGGATGGAGAACAATCATGGCCGATCGTCCCTTGCGGTTCAGTCTGTTAATCGCTGCCGCGATGAAAGCGAGCGGAAAGAGGCGGAAGAAAAAGCCGCTGGCAAAAGGGATGCGCTGCCCGGCGACTGAAATCGTCGAGGCCGGAATTTCGACGAGGCCGGCGAGGCGATGAGGAGAGCGCCGGGCTTTCCGGTCTCCGTAGAGAAAGGTCCTTGCCGGAAAGAGGCTCGAGTCGTAGTCGAGACCGGCTGCCGCCAACGCCTCGAAAAACCAGCTCCGATCAGTGCGCACCGACCAGGACGGCGCCCGGAAACCGCGAACGCGATGTCCGGTGATGGAGGCGAGAACGGACAGAGATTTTTCGAGGTCGGCGGCGAACTCCGCGGGAGTCATGGTGGAAACGAGTCCGTGGCGGAAGCCGTGCGAGGCGATCTCATGACTGTCCGCTTGGATCCGGCGAACGAGCTCGGGAAACCTTGTCGCTGTCTGCCCGAGAACAAAAAATGTCGCCCGGACCCGGTGCTTCCGGCAGAGGCGGAGAATTCTGGCGACATTCGACTCGAGCCGGTCGTCGCCGCGATCCTCGGGTTGCGGGCCGGCCGGCCGGTAGTTGGCCTGCCACCATTCCTCGATGTCAAAGGTCAGCAGGTTGCGCATTTTTCACGGCCTCGAGGGCGATCGTGGAGGCGAGCCGGCGGTCGGCCCGGGGAAAGACTTCGCCGGCGGGCCTCATTCTTACAATTCCGATCGGATAATGGAGGAATAGGACGGACCGGACCGCGGCTCCGGCGGATTGAAGGCCCTGTTTCAGGCTCTCGGCCGTATGGAGGCCGAGCCGGCGATACTTCTTTTTTTCGATGAGCCGGAAGAGGCCCAGGCTCCAGTTCTCACCGTTTGTCGAGCTGAGGATGATCCGGCCGCCGGGCTTGGCCACCCGGACGAGCTCAAAGCAGAGCGGGCGGCTGTCCTTGAACGATTGAACGACGTTGTTGGCGATGACGAGGTCGAAGCTCCGACCGGCAAAGGGAAGCCTCTTGGCCGATGATTTAACCACGGCCAGGCCTTTTCCTGCCGCCAGGCCGGCCATCTCGAGGGAAATATCTACGCCGACCAGGAAATTGGCTCCGGCGAGCGACTGAGAGAAATGTCCTGTTCCGCAGCCGACATCAAGAATGGTCTGGCCGGAAACCTCGCCCGTCAATCGGAGCAAATGCTTCCGCACGAACCTGAAATTCCGGCGGCTGATATAGCTGTTCGCCGCTTCCCGGTCGCCGATTTCCGATCCTTTCCGGTCAAAGTACTCTTCCCAAGTTTTTTCCTCCTCGTTCCTTTCGAGAAGGACAGGGATGTCGTTTATGACAGGGTAGGCGGCGCCGCATCCGAGGCAGGCCAGGGACTCTTTCCGGAGTTCGAGCTTCCCGCCGCATCCGAGGCAGCGAAGAAGAGGCTGCAGACGTTCGACATTTCTCATCAGATCGAAAGCATCCTTCTCACGGGTTTCCCGGCTCTCGCGCCGAGAAAGAGGGGCAGTCGCCGCCACAGGAACGACCCGATTCGACCGGCGGCGCTGCGGTCGGAAAGCGGTCGCCGGCCCCTTTCCCGGGGGGAGTAAAAATAAGAATAGGGATGGAGCTCGATCCTCCATTTCGATTTATACTGTCGTTGTCCCGGGTAGCGGACCGGTCCAAAATCGAACGTCTCGGCGCCGCGGGCGATCGCCCGGCTGATCATCTCATAATGGAGCAGGTCGGCCGCCCGAAGATGGAAGAATCTCTCGTCGGAGACGATATCCGTGATGTGAACGGAATCGCCGACTTCCCACCCGAGGAGCGCCGCCACAGGCGTCCCCTTCCAGATCGCTGTCAGAAGACGAAGATGACGATGAAGATTCCCGGACAGGGAGAGGAAATAGGAGAGAGGATGAGGAGGGCTTCCCAGGCGTCTCAGACTTCGGAGATGGAGGGGATAAAAATGACGCTTGAGGCTTTCTTCGCCGACCGAATCTTCGATTTCCAGGCCGAAGTTTTTCGCCCGGCGAACATTCTTCCTGACACTCGGGGCAACGGCATCCCACAGCCGCAAACTCCGGGTCAGCCGGAGGAGTCCGTAGTCATAGAGTTTTTCCTCCCGGAAAAGAGCCGGCGGAAGGCCGTCCCGGTCGGCGAAGCAGCGGATTTCAAGGTAATCGAACCGGCCTCGTTCGCGGCTCCGGTTGAGGACTTCGGGAAATTCTTCGAGGATCGTTTTTTTCTCGCCCTTTTGAAGATGGGCGGCGAACAGGAAGCCGCCGTATTCCGAGAACGGCTGGGAAACGAGCCTCCGGCCGCAGATCAGGCTGCGATGAAAAAAACTCGGAAAAGCGGCCAGGATCTCGGCGGCCCGGGTGTAAGCCCAGTAATTCGACCTCAGGCCGTAGATCTCTTCGACCGCTCTCTTGAACCCGGAGAGATGAGCGAACCGGCCGCAGCGATGAGAAAGAACGAACGAATCCCAGGCTTCGGTCATTCCATCCTCCCAGGGAACCCAGCCGTTGCCAGTCATTCCATTCGCCCGCGCATCGGATAAGAAAAGTTTGTCCTGCCTGTCTTCGCTTCTTTTAGGCCCGCCTATTTTGTTTGAGAAATCAGGAAAACCCCGATGACGATCAGCGTCGAGCCGATCCATTTGAGGCTCGGTATCGGCTCTTTGAAGATAATTCTTGAAGCCACGGCGACCGCAACCAGGGTCAGGCTGACGACGAGATTGGAAAAGCCGAGCTCGAGCCGGGAGAGGACGACGAGCCAGAGAAGGGCGCCGGCGATTCCGAGCAGGAAACCGGCGAGGACCGGCCATGATCCCACTGCCCGGAGGAAAAACCGGAGGTTGATCTTCTCGCCCGCAAGCTCGTTCATCCCCATTTTGAGAAAAACCTGTCCGGCCGTCCAGATGATGATCAGGATGACGAAAAGAGCGATCTCTCTCATGGCCTTGCTCCTCATTTTTCCTCCATTTGCCGGCGCAGCAATCCAAGCTCCTGGGCCAGTTTTTTGTTGGCTTCCTTGAGCTCGGAAATGGCGACCGAGAAATGGATTAAGATGAACATCAATCCGATGATCAGGATGAGAAAGAGAGCCGCCGGCGGATAGCCGATGCCCACCAGGACCGAGAACCAGTCGAGCAGTCCTCGGAAAAGAGAAATGATCAGGAAAATCGTGCCCATTCCCAGCCAGAGGATGGAGAATTCTTCTTTCAACCTCTTCCGCCGGATGAGTTCGAGGATAAAAACGATCAGCAGGATGCTTCCGACAATGGCCAGGATTTGAATCCTGAAGACCTGGACGTTTTCCAAATCGTTCATGGCAACCCTCTATTGTTTTTTCTGAGCATCAGGACAAAGATCGCCAAAAAGACTTTGACCATGTAATAAACGGATTCGGGCAGGCTGATGGACGACTTGCCGCCCTTTCGGCCGGCCATCTCCGTTGGGACTTCCCTGACGGTCAGGGCATTTCTTCGCAGGAGGAAAATGGCTTCGGGCTCCGGATAATCGTCCGGATAATCCCGGCTGAGCAATTCGATCGCCCTCTTGTTGTAAGCTCGGAATCCCGAAGTGCTGTCGGTGATCTTTTGACCGAGCAGCAGACGGTTGGTCAGAGAAAGAAGCCAGATTCCGAGTTTGCGTCCCAGCCGGGCTTTGTATCTCCCCTTTTCCAGAAATCGTGACCCGATAACCACGTCGGCTTCGCCGCGATCGATCGGCCGAAGGAGCTTTGCCACCTCCGCCGGTTTGTGCTGGCCATCGGCGTCGACCTGAACCGCCGCTTCATAGGCTTTTCCCCGGGCGTAAAGAAAGCCTGTCTGGACCGCCCCGCCGATGCCGAGATTGACGGCAAGATCGATGACCCGAACCCCGGAAAACCGACGGGCGATGTCGGAAGTCTTGTCCGTCGAGCCGTCGTTGACGACGAGGATATCGAAATCCGGGCAATGCGCCTGGACTTCCTCGAGGACGCCGGCGATCGTTTTTTCTTCGTTAAAAGCCGGGATGATGATGAGTTTTTTCACGACTCGACGGAATGAACGGGTGAAATATATCGCCCGAAGAGGGAAATGTCAACGCGACGAGGTTTGATTTCACGGCCTGTTGGGATTACTCTATTCCAGGATGCGAAATCGACAGACGACCGACGCCGCCGAACGCCGGGGGCTCCGCACCTGGATCGAGGTCAGCCGCGGGGCTCTGGCCCAAAACTTGAGCGCCATAGGCCGGATTCTGTCCCCCGGCTGCCGGATCATGGCGATCTGCAAGTCCAACGCCTACGGCCACGGCCTTTATGACCTTGCGCCCGTGCTCGAGAAGCTGGGAGTGGACTGGTTCGGCGTCGATTCGATCGTCGAGGCGGTGACGCTCAGAGAAAAAGGCATCCGAAAGCCGATCTTGGTCCTGGGCTACACGCTTCCCGTTCGGTTTGGCGAGGCGGCCGGGCACGGAATCAGCCTGACCGTCTCCAGCCTGGAAAACCTCCGCGCCCTGCGGAATTTCCAGGGCGGAGGAAAAATCAGGATTCATCTCAAAATCGACACGGGGATGCATCGCCAGGGGTTCCTGCGTTCGGACTGGCATAAAGTCTTGTCGCTTCTGCCCAGGCGGTCGGAGCGGATCGAAGTCGAGGGAATCTATACCCACTTTGCCGCCGCCAAAGATCCCGACGATCGGGCCGCCACTCTTCTTCAGATCCAAGAATTCGAAGCCGCCCTGTCTTTCTTCAGCGCCGCCGGCCTGCGCCTGATCCGCCATGCGGGGGCCACCGCCGGGGCGTTCAATTATCCCGAGGCTCACTACGACATGGTCAGGACAGGGATCGGCCTGATGGGCTTGTGGCCTTCCTTTCAGACGAAGAAGGCATGGGAAAAGCGGGTTCGGCTCCAGCCCGCCCTCACCTGGAGGACAATTGTCTCAGAAATTAAAAAGCTCGAGCGCGGAATGGGAATCGGCTATGACTTCACGGAGAAATTGAAAAAAGATTCCCGCGTCGGAGTCTGTCCGATCGGATACTGGCACGGGCTGCCGCGCAGCCTGTCCTCGGTGGGGCGGGTGATTATCCGGGGCTGCCGGGCCAAAGTCCTCGGCGCGATCGCCATGGATATGATTGTCGTCGACCTTTCTGAAATCCCCGCCGCCCGGCTCGGCGCGCAATTTCATAAACGGTCATCTCCTCTTTCCCATCGCGGCCGATGACCGTAACCGGATCGCCGACCCGGGCGGCGGGGATTTCAGAAAGGTCGACGACAATCA
>Ga0136652_1000526_pt1 | contig 18350 bp, 17 predicted proteins | sample ConPoolayeEmetaG_FD_94864 | JGI IMG/M metagenome (GOLD analysis project Ga0136652, IMG submission 94864) | Hot spring microbial mat communities from California, USA to study Microbial Dark Matter (Phase II) - Cone Pool mat layer E metaG... ...
AGAAAATCGGAAAATTCATCGGGAATGTGAAATTTATCAGGATGTAGGATTATTTCACACCCTTTATCCCGATGAAGATTTTATGGAGAAATCATTTCATCTCTGGGTCGATCTCCAACCTCAAAGTTCCAAAAACACTCCTGAATGGTTTCGTTATTTCATCCAGCGGGCCTTTGTGGAGAGCCATGGGGTTTATCCCAAGGAAGCGGAGATTGAGGATTGGGTGGATGGTCTCCTTTTAATCTTGAGAGGAATAAAATGGATCGGTCCTTATAGGACTGCCTATGAAAATTTAAAGAAGGATGGGATTCATTGTCGAAAGTTTGAAGACTATTTCAAAGATTGTATGAATCTTTTCTTTCAGGCCGTAGAATTGACGAGCATCTATTGGAAAATGGTCTTTGAGCTCTACGATCCTCCTGAGAATATCCTCCAGATTTCAGAGAGAATGAGGGAGCGTTTCAGGAGGGTGGTACAGAATGCGGATCTCTCCTCACCCCTTCAAAAAAATATTTTAATAGAGGCTAAAAAGGCTCTCCAAACCGGAATACCAAATAAGTTTAAACCTCTTTTGAGAAAGAAAAAAATGGGAATGGATAGGAAGAAAATCCTTTCAATTAATCCTGAGGATGTTGGCAAATTTTCTTAAGAAATGAGAACAGGCCTCGCCTATCTTCCTCTTCATGGTGGAAAAGCTCCTTCCTGGCTTTTTCAGCGAATGAAAAAGCTTGCCAGAGAGATTACCCTTTTGATCGTCGATCTTTATGGAGCCGAGGAAATGCTCCGAAGGCTTTCCGATCCATTCTGGTTTCAGGCCTTTGGCTGTGTCTTGGGTTTCGACTGGCATTCGAGTGGGGTAACCACAACGGTCTGTGGAGCCCTCAAAGAGGGGTTAAAAGGGATAGAGAAGGAGATAGGTCTCTATATTGCAGGGGGAAAAGGAAAGGCTTCTCGAAGGACTCCCATGGAGATTGAAACGATTTGTGATCAGGAGTCCATCAATGGGATTCCTCTTATCTATGCCAGCAGAATGTCAGCCAAGGTGGATAGTGCCGCGATTCAGGATGGATATCAGATCTATCATCATACCTTTATTTTTACACCCAGTGGGCGATGGGCGGTCATCCAGCAGGGGATGAATGAGATCAATCGCTTTGCCAGGAGATACCATTGGCTGGGTGAGGGGGTGAAGGATTTCGTATGCGAGCCCCACTGGGCAGTCTGTTGTGATGAGAGAAGAGAGGGACTCAATCTGGTCGCCTTAGAGAGCGCGACCTCTCGATCAACGATCGAGGCCCTCGCCATGGAGAAACCCGAGTTTCTCATTCAAGAGGGGAAGAAGGCCGTTGAGCTTCATCTTTCAAAAGAACACGCTATCCCAATGGAAGAGATCCAGTTGGAAAGGCTTGAGAAAAAGTTTATTTATATCTATGAGCATTCACCAAGGAACTTTGAAGAGCTCCTTGGTCTCGAAGGGATTGGTCCTCAAACCCTTCGAGCCTTAAGTCTTATCGCTGAGTTGGTCCATGGAGCCAAGCCCAGTTTCAAAGATCCTACCCGATACAGTTTTGCTCACGGCGGAAAGGATGGCCATCCTTATCCTGTAGACCGAAGGGTTTATGATCAGAGTATTGAGATTCTAAAACAGGCGATTGAAAAATCCCGATTAGGAGAGCGGGAGAAGATCGAAGCCCTTTTGAGAATGAGAGATTTTATGGGATGAATGGTCTTTTCCAGGATCGGGAGGGGGAATGAAGAAGACGAATGCCGCAAGGCTGCTGGATCAACTTCATATCCCTTACCAGCTTGTGGAATACGAGGTCGACGAGTCGGATCTCAGTGCAGAGAGGGTAGCCGAGAAAGTTCGTCTTCCCCTGAACCAGGTCTTTAAGACCCTGGTCGCCAGAGGGGATAAAACCGGTGTCTTTTTGGCCTGTATTCCTGGAGATGCCGAACTGGATTTAAAGGCGATGGCAAAAGTGAGCGGGAATAAGAAAGTGGATCTCGTTCCTCTGAAGGAGGTGCTTCCTCTCACCGGCTATATTCGGGGAGGAGTCTCTCCCATTGGAACGAAAAAATCCTATCCGGTTTATCTGGACTCTTCTGCCTTCCAATTTCCTTTCATTTCCATTAGCGCAGGAGCCCGGGGATACCAATTTTTTATTTCCCCCGGTGATCTTCAAAAAGCCGTTAAGGCCACCCCCTGTGAGATTGCCCGAAAAGGCTCGTAATGAAATCCATCCTTGCGTATTTTCTTGAAAAAAGGGCAATATCGTGTTAGTTTGGGTTCAAGATGATCCAGATGTTCCATGTCTCGAAAACCTATCCAAACAAGATTACTGCCCTTACCGATATCAATTTAGAAATCCCTCCGGGTGATTTTGTATTTTTATCTGGTCCCAGTGGTTCAGGGAAAAGCACCCTTCTTAAAATCCTTTTCGGAATGGAAAAACCAACAAGCGGAGAAGTCATTGTTTATGGGATGCGAATTACCCATCCTCGTTTTAAGAAGATCTATCAACTGAGGAGGATGATCGGTTTCATCTCTCAAGATTTTCGACTCCTTCGGGATCGAACCGTTTGGGAAAATGTGGCCCTCGCTCTTGAGGTGGTGGGATGTCCTCCACAGGAGATTAAGAAAAAAGTTGGAGAAATCTTAAGCAGGGTAGGGCTTCAGGAGCGGGGGAGAGATTCGATCCTTTCTCTCTCCGCTGGAGAGCAGCAACGAGTGATCATCGCAAGGGCTTTAGTGAATCAACCCCTTCTGATCTTGGCCGATGAACCCACAGGAATTCTGGATACCCGGATGAAAGAAGAGGTGATGGGTTTATTATTGGATTTCCATCAGAATGGGACCACGATCCTTTTGGCTACCCAGGACAGAGACCTTATACAGAAATTCCCCTATCAGGTGATTCCCCTCCAGGAGGGGCGAAGAATGGATGAAAAAATTGAAGAAGGGGTCAAGGAAGAGGGATGATTAACCTTTTTCGCTACGCTCTTTTTCGTGCCTTTCGAAACATGAAGGGAAATCTCTTTCCCAATCTGACCGCCATTGGAATTATCGGGATCTCCCTGCTTCTGGTCTCCATTTTCTCATTAATCGCTTTAAATTTTTCCTACTTCCTCAAGCGCTGGGAGGAGAAGATTGGTTTGATTGCTTATTTAAAGAGAGAGACTCCTGTCAATGAAGTAGAGGGAGTATTGAACAGAATTCGAGAACTTCCAGGTGTAGAATCGGTTAAGTATGTGTCCCCTTTCGATGCCATGGCATTTCTGGAAAATCGGTTGGGAGAGCAACGAAGCATTCTCGATGGGATCCAGCCCAAAGTCCTCCCTCCCTCTGTCGAGATTGATTTAAAGCGAGAGTATCGAACTTCTCCTCAAATAAAAGAATTGATTTCAAAAATAAAAAAGATTCCTCAAATTGAAGAGGTCCAGTACGGTCAGGAATGGGTAGAGACGTTTTCCGGACTGAACCATTTCATGCACCTCACTCAGTGGATTTTGGGAGGGTTGCTGTTCGCTGCAATGATCTTCATTATTTCTAATACCCTCCAGTTAACCATCTCTTCGAGGAAGGACGAGATTGAAGTCATGAAGATGATGGGGGCAAGTCCGACTTTTATTCGGATTCCTTTCTATATAGAAGGGTTGATTCAAGGCCTATTAGGAGCTGGAGTGGCTGTCCTTCTTCTTTACCTTCTTTATGAGATTCTTCTCCGAAGGCTCACCCCTTTATTAAAAGGATGGATGTCAGCCGTTCCCATCCTCTTTTTTTCGGGAGAGAGTATTGTGACAATTTTAGCTGGAGGGATGGTACTGGGTCTTTTTGGGAGTTTTATTGCTTCCATGAGATTCTTGAGATAAAATGGTAAAAAAGAATGAAGGGTTGGAAAAGCTTCCTCTGGATAGGGATTCTTGTAGGAAGTATGCTCTATCTGGGATTCCCTCCTTCCTGGGCCACTCAGAAAGAGAGGATCGAGAAGGAGATTACCCAGAAGAAGAAGGATCTCAAGGATATCCGAAAGGAGATTTCTGAGACCCGGGAGAAGGAGAGACAGATTCGGGGTAAAGAGACCTCCATTCTGGGAACCCTCCAACGAATTGAAACAGAACTTTATCAGAAAGAAAAAGAAGTAAAACAGATGGAAGCTCAGTTGAGTCAGACCAAAGGAAGGATTCTTCAAACCCAGGAGCAGATCCATCTGCTCAGTGGGGAGATGGAGAGAACCAAAGAAGAACTCTTTTCCAGATTGAGGGCGATCTATCGAATGGGGCGGACGCCTCCTCAACTCTTCCTCTTAAATGCGCAATCCTATCTTGACCTGCTGAAGATGGACAAGTATCTCAGGGTAGTGGTCGAGACAGATTCTCGGCTTCTCGAGACTTATCGATCTCAATTAGCCCTCAAAGAAAATTATCAAAAAAAGTTAGAAGAGGATCGGAGGCAGTTAGAACGAAATCTCTCCGAAGTAGAAAAGAGACGAGAAGAGATCCGTGAGATTCGAGAAGAGAAGAAGGCCTTACTGAAATCCATTCAGAACCAAAAGGTGGTCTATCAGAAGTTAATTTCTGAGTTAGAGGAGAGGGCCAGAGCCCTTCAAAGTCTTATCCAGAGGCTGGAGCAGGAGAAAAGTATCGTCGCCTATGGAAAATCAAAACCCCTGACGTTCAAAGGGAAACTTGACCCCCCGGTTTATGGGAAGGTGATCAGCCTCTTCAAAGAGAAGGGGCAGAACGGGATTGAGATTCAGGCTCCCATGGGATCGGAAGTTCGAGCTATCCTTCCAGGGAAAGTCCTTTTCGCAGACTGGTTTAAAGGCTTCGGGAACCTGATGATTATTGACCATGGGGAAGGAATGTTTACGGTGTCTGGTTATTTGTCCCAGTTGATGAAGAAAGCAGGGGAGACGGTTGAAAAAGGCGAGGTGATCGCTATGGTGGGGAGTGGGGGGTCTTTGAAGGGCCCCTGCCTCTATTTTGAAATTCGTCATCGAGGAAAACCTCAAGACCCAATGGATTGGATCTCCTCTTCAGAGAAGATGGTCTCTCTTCCAGAGGAGAGTGAAGTAAAAAGGAATTAATGATAAAGGAGGACTCTATGTTTCCATCAGGTGGAGTAAAACATCTAAAATGGGCTTTCCTTTTTATCCTCGTATTCATGTTAGGTGTGATCATCGGTCTTGGCCGTCTTCATCGAGTCTCTGCTCTTTCCAATACCACCTATGAAGAGCTTAAGGTTTTTACCGATGTCCTTGGGCTTTTACAAAAAGAATACGTAGAGGAAACCAAGTCGAAAGACCTGATCTACGGGGCCATCAAAGGGATGGTCGAGACGTTGGATCCCCATTCCGCCTTTCTTCCTCCCAATCTTTATAAAGAGATGCAGGAAGAGACCAGGGGAAGATTTGAGGGAATAGGAATTGAGATTACCCTTAAGGAGGGGATTCTTACGGTCGTCTCGCCCATTGAAAATACCCCCGCCTATAAAGCAGGAATCCAGGCAGGAGATCAGATTCTCAAGATTGAAGGAGAGTCTACCAAGAACCTGACCCTGATCGAGTGTGTGAAAAGACTAAGGGGACCCAAGGGAAGTAAAGTCACCATCACGATCATGAGAGAGGGTTTTCCTAAACCCCGGGAGATCACTCTGATTCGAGATGTGATTCCCATTCGAAGCGTTCGGTATGAAATTTTAGATAAGAATTATGGATATATTCGAATTTCACAGTTCCAGGAGAAGACCAGCAGCGAGTTTGATAAGGCGATTAAGGAATTGGAAGCGGCTTCACAGGGTGGACTAAAGGGACTGATTCTTGATCTACGAAACAATCCAGGAGGGCTTCTGGAACAGGCTGTGAAAATAGCGGATCGATTTATCGAATCAGGGCTCATTGTTTCTGTCGAAGGGAGAAAAGAAGATTCGAAAATGAAATTCAATGCTCAACGTCAGGAGGATGACCTCACGAAGTATCCTCTTGTTGTTCTGGTCAATGGAGGAAGTGCCAGTGGTGCAGAGATCGTTGCGGGCGCGATTCAGGATCATGGCCGAGGCATCCTTCTTGGAACTCCGACCTTCGGAAAAGGCTCCGTCCAGACCATCTTTTCTTTAAAGGATGGTTCAGGGCTTCGTCTGACCACGGCCCGATATTACACTCCCAGCGGACGATCGATTCAAGCGAAAGGGATTGTCCCAGACATTATCGTAAAACCGACACTTCCTGAAGAAGAGAAGATCATTCCTCCCAAGACCATCACAGAAAAGGACCTTGAGAGACATTTAGAAGATAAAGAGAAGGAGAAAGAGAAACCAAAGAAGGAAGAAGTAAAAGAGAAGAAACCTGTAGATAATCAGCTCGAACGAGCCCTTGAGCTCCTCAAAAGCTGGGAGATCTTCAAAAAAGTCGCCACGAAATAGATAGAACGAACCCAATAGATCATAGAAGGATGGGATTACCACTTCTATAAGAATAGGTTTTAAATCTCTTTGTTGGGTTATAGAGGAAGGGAAGGTCTCTTCATAAACCAGATTGGAACTCCGATAATCCTCTCTTCCCCAATCCTTTCGAATCCAAATCGTTGATAAAAGGGAAGATTGTTTGGGTTAGCCGTCTCCAGGTAACAGCATGCGCGTTCTTGATCAGCAAGCCGAACCATTTCGCTCAATATTAAGGAACCGATTCCCATTCGCTGATAGGGAGGATCTACTCCAATAAATTCTAAATAGTAATGGGGTTCTTTTGGATGTCTTTTCCGAATGGATCGACTCCATTTCAGCCATCGTCCCAATCCATAGAATCCCTTTCTCAAGACCGCCTTCGATAGAATATAAAAATAAGAAAGAAAAGATGGAGGATAGGTACCAGGTGGATAGACCAAAGCCACTCCATAAATTTGATTTGCCTGCTCAATAGCCAGGAGCATTCGTTTAGGTCCTAATGTTTTAAGGGTGAGCTCAAAGACTAACTTTAGGCGGCCAAGCCGTTTTTCAGCATTCAAACCTCGAAGAATTGAGATGAGGAGAGGATCGTCACAGAAGGCCCTGGCTAAAACTTCAGCGGCTTCTCTATACTGACTTGAAGGAAGGTTCGAAACAGAGGTGCCCATTCAATGGATTCCTTTACTTTTCTCTCATAAGAGCCATAGTAAGAGAGGCAGCGATTAATGCCAGAAGGGCTCCGAAGGAGAAGGCCCATTTGACTCCTAAAGCTTTCCAGATCAGTCCCATTAAGAGACTGGCGGGAAAGGCGGCCATCCCGATGCAGAAATGGTAAGCCCCATAAGCCATTCCCCTTTTTTCTTCTTCCACAAGATCGGCCACCCAGGCCTTTTCTGTTCCCTCTGAGAGGCCGTAGAATAATCCATAAATGGTGAACAGGATCCAGAGATGAGAGGATTTGGTCATATAAGCAAATCCCCAATATACTCCACTGTATAGGAGCCATGCCAGGACCATCACCTTTCTTCTTCCAATCCGGTCCGAAAGAGTTGCACCAGGAAGGGAAAAAATCGTTTTCGAGAGATGAAAAACAAACCAGAGAACAGGGATACTCACTACGTTGAGTCCAAAATCCTGAGCCCTGAGCAAAAGGAAGGCATCACTTGAGTTTCCAAGAGTAAAGAGGGTGATAATGAGAAGGAAGTATTTAAACTTGCGATCCCAACTCTTCCAATGAAGCCGTGGAGGAGGGGATTGAAGATCAGGCTCTTTAACGACCTCTTTTACTCCTCGCCAGAGAATAAAAAGACAGATCAAAGCCGGGACAAAAGCAAGAAGAAAGAGAATCCTTAAATCCTTTGTTAAACCAGCCATCAATAGGGAAGCAACAAGAGGTCCTGTCATTGCCCCTGTATGGTCCATAGCGCGCTGAAACCCAAATGCCTTTCCTCTCTCATTGAGTTCGCACGATTGGGAGAGCAAGGCATCCCTCGGAGAGGCTCGAATTCCTTTTCCTACTCGATCAAAGAATCGAAGCAATAGAACCTGGGAGGGAGAAGTGGCCAGCCCAATGAGAGGACGAGTAAGAGAGGCAAGGAGATAACCTAAAAAGATGAGCCCCTTTCGTTTTCTCACACGGTCCGACAGCCATCCAGAAAAGAGTTTTATAAAACTTGAAACACTCTCGGCAATCCCTTCGATGAGACCGATGAAAACGACTCCGGCTCCCAGGACGGTGTTGAGAAAAAGAGGGAGGAGGGGATAGATCATCTCGCTCGAGATGTCATTAAATAGGCTCACCCATCCTAAATTCCGTACATTTTTTGAAACTCGAAATATGGAACTAACTCCCATCGAATTCCCTTATATCCTTTCTTATCCCGTTAATCCTATCCTTCCAATATTGAGATTTAATAGATTTTTAAAATTTCGTCTCGTTCAAGGGGTTTGAGTTCTTTGCCCCTATCGGTCATCACCCTTGAAGGCCCTTTTTTTATTTTTCCGATGACCTGGATGGGGATGGAAGTTTTTTTAAAGGCTTTCTCAAGGAATACCAGTTCATCAGGGGGAAGGGCTATGAGTAAGGCTCCAGATGCAATTGTTCCTAAGGGGTTAATCCCAAATTCACGGCAAAGGATTCTCGACTCTTCATAAATAAAAACTTTTTTTAAATCCACCTCGATCTGTTTTTTACATGCCCATGCCATCTCAATGATTCCGTTTATCAGGCCACCCTCAGTGGGATCGTGCATCGCATGAATATGAGCAGATTGAGAAGCGATTTGGGCGACCTCGAGGACATCGATCCCGGGATTAAAGATAAAATGCTTCGCTCTCTGGATGAATGAAGAAGCATATCCCTTTTTTCGTAGGTCCTTTTCTTTCTCTCGAGCCATAATCGATGTGCCTTCGATACAGACCCCTTTTGCAAGGATGAGGAGATCCCCCTCTTTTGCCCCACTTGTTTGAACCAATCGGTCTTTTTTGACCTCTCCAATCATGTGGCCAGAAAGAATGGGTCTGTCCAAACCAGGAGTGATTTCCGTATGACCGCCAATGAAGGAGATCTTAAATTGCCGACAGGCTTTATGGATCTGAGAAAAGATCTTTTCAATAAGATTCTGGTCCGCCCCTTTTTCAGGGAAAAGGAGAGTGGCTAAGAACCATTTGGGAATTCCTCCTCGGGTGGCAATGTCATTCACATTGACAACCACTCCATAATATCCCATCTCCTCTGTTGTAAAAGTGATGGGATCTGAGGTGATAATTAAGTATCGGTCTTTTCCTTTCCCAAGGTCAACCACAGCCGCATCTTCACCAATCTCAGGGCCAACGATCACCTGGGAATCAATAAGGGTGTATTTCTCCAATAACTTTCTAAGAAGAGCGATCTCGAGTTTTCCAGATTTAAAGAATTTTTCTTTTGGATTCATCGATCCTTTTCCCCGGGATGAATTAAAACAGATTCGGATATTACGTGCAAGTCCAGGTGGAGTCAATAAGATAAAAGAATCAAACGAAATCTATCACTCAGGGGTAGTGAATAAGCCCGAGAGGGATGTTGAGCGTTCTATGGGTTTCGGAAATACTCCTGTCGGGCTTAAAATGATTTCCCTCTTTCAGTAAAGGAATACAATCAAATTAGGATGAAAAAGGCCCTGGGAGAGATCTCCCCAGGGCCTCCGTACTATGATATTTGATCAAGGGGGTGAAAAAAATTGTTCAACCGTTTAAGTGACAATTTTTACAGGCTTAAGGGCTTTTTCAAGCAAGAGTTCGTAAGCACTCTTTTTCCCCAGAAGAGGCTCTCTTTTTTTCTGACTCCAGACCGTTTCGGGACGACTTTGGACCATAAAAATATTGAATGGGAATGGTTTGTCTCTATCGATCGCCCACTCGATGTCTTGAGCACACCCGTAGTAGGCTTCAACCTTCTTGGCAAATCTTGCCAATTCAAGGGCCTCCTGATCTTCTATACATTGAACCTCGCGTCTTTCGGGGGGGATATCCTTATGGACCACTTCTTTCCTCAGTGGATCAAATACACATTCGGTGGTTTTTAGTGAGATCTCTCGTTGAATCTCTAAAGTCACTTTGTCTACCACAAACTTATCGGGATTACAGAGGCCACTTACGACAGTTTCCCCCAGCCCCCAATTGCCTTCGATGACGACTTTCGAGGGATCTCCATTAATGGGATTTAGGGTGAACATCACGCCTGCTGCCCTGGCGTTTACCATCTTCTGGACCCCGACGCTGATCAAGACCTTTTCATGGGGAAACCCCATCTTAACCCTATAGGCAATAGCCCGAGGAGTGAAAAGACTTGCCATACAAAGTTTTATCTTTTCGAGAACCTCTTCCACCCCCTGGATCCAGAGAAAGGTATCCTGTTGTCCAGCAAAACTTGCTCCGGGGAGATCTTCGGCTGTGGCACTTGACCGAACGGCAACGGACATCTCTGGTGTATCAAAGACTTGACACAGGGCTTGGTAATTCGATGCTATCTCCTCTTGGATCTTTTTAGGGAATGGAATGTCAATGATGAGTTGGCGAATGTTTTGGCTTTTTTCTTCCAGGGAGGCCATATCTGTAGGATCGATTTGGGAGAGAATCTTTTCGATCTTTTCTTTTAATTCTCCGCTCACAAAGGCAAGATAGGCTTCTGTGGTTACGGAAAAACCAGGAGGAACAGGAATGTCCGCCCTCATTAATTCTCCAAGGCTTGCATTTTTTCCCCCCACTAAAGAAATGGCTTCTTTTCCTGCTTTATCAAACCATAATACATAGGGCATTTAAAACTCCTCCAAATTGATATGCCCCCGTGAAGGGGGCATATCAAGATGTTAGGCTCGTTTCAAAATCTTTACAATTCCTGTATTTCCATCGACCCGCACCGTATCCCCTGTTTTTAGCACCGAGGTAGCAATTCCTGTTCCGGTTACCGAAGGGATTCCATACTCCCGACAGACGATCGCGGCATGGCTTGTTAACCCTCCGATGTCTGTAATGGAGGCTTTAATTTTTGTAAACACAGGGGCCCACGCAGGATTTGTGGTTGGACAAACCAAAATTTCTCCCTGTTCGATTTGAGTGATTTCTTCAAGAAGCTTAACCACTCTAACCTTACCTTCCACTACCCCTGCAGAGGAGGCAAACCCCTTAAGCTCTGTAACCTCGGTGGGAACTACAGCCACCCCCTTCAACCACTCTTGAACTTTCTCAGTGGTAATCCCCCAAAGCATCACAGTAAAAGGTTCTGCCACCTCTTCGGGAGGAGTCCCGAGGGCAGGGATAGGAGTCCATTTCTTTGCTGCCTCAAGGATTTTCTTTCTCTTCTCTGCCTTGGCCTGCCAGTAGGGGGCTCTCGAAGGAACCCCAATACCCAATGCCCAGGTGGTGGCAAGGTCTTCGAGAAGGTAAGGAACTTCGAAACGGTTAAAAAGAAAGATATCATCGGTTTCCTTTAGCATTCCATTTTTTACCAGAAGGGTGCCGAACTCTCTTACCTTTTCAAACCAGATCGTATGGAACCAGTGCTCTACCCAGAAGAGATGGTCTTCCGCATACTTATAGATCGTTCGGACCGCTTTATAAGTATCATCAAAGGATTTACGATCCTCATCGGTTTTAATGAGTTTCCGATACTCCTCTGCCAATTCCGCTCGTGCCTTGTCTATGGCAGGAAGGTCCCTTTCAATCTTCTCCCCCCTTTCGATTCTTTCTACATAGCTCTTTAGATAGCCAAAAGGGATCTCCAATTTAGTGGTCCAGCTTCCTTCGTAATGGAACCATCCACTTCCGCAGGAAACATAAAACCAAGGATCCTTAGACTTTTCGTATTCTACCAGCCAATCATTCCCTTCGGCTGTCTTCTTTAGGGCCTCGATCTTTTTTTCAGCGGGAAGGTCACCTTTTAACACTTTGGCCACTTCAGGAACAGCGGAGGCAAGTCTGGCAAGCCTGCAGAGTTCTTCTTCGGGTTTAAACATCTGAACATAGGCGCCGGCTACCAGTTTTCCTATGGTGCTTTCACTGATCCCTGGAAAAAGTTTCCGACAGGTATCCGCAAATAGGAGATAGGCAAGGTAGGCTAAGTTGAGGTATTGGAAATGATACTGCCAACCTTTGATCATTGCATTGACCAGTCGATCCCACGCATCGATCAATTCATAAGAGGTATAGTAACCCCTCGGCTCCGGGAAGACCGTATCATCGGGTTCAAACTTTGGAAATTCGGAAGGGACCTTGATGTTAGCCATCTCCTCGCCTAAGGCTCTAAATTTTTTCAGCCATAGTCCCCAGAGGGCATCATAATGGTCGAATACATAAAAGACCCTTTTCTGAAAGAGGGCGGCTTTTTCTCCTATGATCTCCTGGGGAGGTGGAGCCACAGGGGTAATGTACATATAACAGCCTACCATTCTCTGGGCGACCCCTTGCGCGGGAGGAATGCAAAAGACCCTTGTGGTGTACTGGGAAAGGGAGATTTGCCAGGCTTCGTGAAAGATAAGATCGAGGGGATACATCGGTTCAGGGGCATGGATCTTATCATGATACCAGAAGTGTTTTTCTTCCCATTCCCTTCTCTCCTCACTAAAAATGTAATAGGGAGGATACATCTCTTCCCAACCTTCCAGTTCCTTGGGATATTGAACCTCTAATGGCATTGGAAATCCTTTTTGAGCCATCTTTCATTCCCTCCTTTCCTTGAAATGTAACTATCTTTTAAGAGTTTCCTTTGAACCCTTTACCCCTCTTTGATCACCTCCTTTTTGGTGGGTATTTAATTAAAAAAGTCTATCGAAGAAATTTATTATCAAAATTTAAAATCCACTCAGGAAGGAAGGTCACTCCAATCGATCCCCACGCCTTTAAGGTCTGTTTTTTTGGGCTATTATCTTTTAAGCAAAATAACTTGTCAAGCGATTTTTTGGAGATGGATGTGAATGGATTGAATATATAAAATAGATCTCCCCGTTGGGGAGGAGAGGGGTGGAGAGGGTTAAGGTTTGAAGATTAATTCTATAGAAGGGGCATTCTTATCAATCTTTGTCCCTACCGAAGAAGAACAGAAGGCACAAAGATATTCATACTCATCCCCTTCAGGGAGAACCAAAAGAAGTTTCTTTCTCACCGGAACGGCCCTTCGACAATTCGGGCAGTAAAGAGAGGTAGCTTCAAACTCTTCAAACTGGGATTCCCTCATGGCTATTTTATTATAAAGAAAAATGGAGGGAATGACAATATGGGCCGATATCATTTGAAATAGAAGATTGGAGAGTGTTATAAAAATAAAGGAGATTCGAAATTGGCATCCCGTCATAAATGGATTCTTTTTTTTATTCTCCTGTTGCTTCTTTTCGGTTCCTACTCTCAATCGAAAGTGATCGATGAGGATTTGTTGATAAAAGCAAAAATTACCCCTATCAAAAACATCAAAGAAGCACCCAATTTTACACTCGAAGACCTTTGTGGGAAAAAGGTTGAACTTCATTCCTTTAAAGGGAAAGTCATCCTCCTCGTCTTCTGGGCCACATGGTGTGGGCCTTGCAAAAAGGAGATGCCCTCCATGGAAGCCCTATATCGACAATTCAAACATCGGGACTTTGTTCTCCTGGGAATCTCTGTAGATTATGAGAAGAAAGAGAGGGTCAAAGAATTTATCGAGAAGAACGATTGGAGTTTTCCAATCCTCCTGGATCCAAAGCTTCGTGCCTACCGTCTTTATGAGATTAAAGGGATTCCAACATCAATCCTGATCGATAGGCAAGGAAGGATGGTTGGAAAAGCGTTAGGGCCGAGAGATTGGGATACTCCAGAGGTGATTTCCCTCATCGACGTATTAATCAACCAATAAATTTTTTGTTTTTTAAATGGGATTCAATCAAAGGGAGGTGAGATAGATATGTTAAGGCTGTGTTGGATCATTGTTTTTCTATTCCTCGTCCCCTCTCTTCAAGCCGAAACGATTTACAGATGGGTCGACAAGAATGGAGTGGTGAATTTCACTGATGACCTTGAAAAAGTTCCGGTGCCATATCGTGATCAAGTCCAGAGAACGGAGTCAAAGGAAGAGAAGAAGGACGTTCAAAAAGGAGGCCCTCCATCCCTCTCATCGCCATCGGTGGAGAGAAAGGAAGTGGATATCTATGGGAGGGATGAGGCCTGGTGGCGAGAGAGAGTCCGTCCCTGGAAGGAGCAGTTGAAGGAGGCTACTGAGAATTTGGAGAGCGCGAGAAAGAGATTTTCAGAGAAAACGGTAGAGATGGGTCGAAAAGGATTGGTGAGTCGAGCTCGGTATCAAACCGAGGCAGAAAAATATGACCGAGAGAGAAAGAAGTACGAGGCTCAAATTTCTGAGGCGCAGGAAATGTTAGAAAAACTATCTAAAGAGGCAGAAGAAGCAAAAGCTAATCCTGAGTGGTTGAAATAGGGATGAAACTTTATGGAATCTGAGGAATTCAAAAAAGAGAAGGTGATGGGTAATGGCGAAAAAATAGAAAGGGTGATCCTTCCTATTCGGGGAATGAGTTGTGCCTCTTGCGTGAATCGGGTTGAGAGGGCCATTCGTTCTTTGACCGGAGTTCTTCAGGTCAACGTCAATCTGGCAAGCGAGAGTGCCTCCATTGAGTATCTTGCAGAGAGGGTCTCGATTGAGGATTTTAAAAAAGTCGTGAGAGATTCTGGCTACCAGGTTCTGGAAGCCGAAGAGGAGGATCTGGTGGAGAAAGAGAGGAGGGTGCGAGAAGCCGAACTCTCACGATTAAAGCAGAAATTCATCATTGGGGCCTTTCTCCTGATCCCCATTCTTATCCTCATGTATGGAGCCCCTTTTCTGGAGAAGAATTTTGGCCTTTCGAGGGAGATCAACTTCTTTCTCCAATTCTTATTCGCCACGCCTGTTCAATTCTGGAATGGATGGCCATTCTATGTAGGGTTTTGGAAGGCTCTCAAACAGAAGACAAGCGACATGAATACCTTGATTGCGGTAGGCACTTCGGCTGCCTATTTTTACAGTGTGGTCGTCACCTTCTTCTCAAATCTAATCCAGGTAGAAGGGAGGATGCTGGATGTCTACTTTGATACCTCAGCGGCCATCATCGTTTTGATTCTTCTTGGAAGGTTTCTTGAAGCAAGAGCAAAAGGGAAGACGTCTGAAGCCATTAAAAAGCTGATCGGGCTTCAGCCAAAAACAGCGAGGGTCGTCAGAAATGGAAGAGAGGTGGATATTCCAGTGAGCGAGGTTCAGGTCGGCGACCTCGTCATCGTTCGTCCTGGAGAGAAGATTCCGGTGGATGGGATTGTCAGAGAAGGGTTTTCGTTTGTGGATGAATCGATGGTCACCGGGGAACCCCTCCCGATGGAGAAAAAGGTTGGGGATCATGTTATCGGAGCTACATTGAATAAGGGGGGCACCTTCAAATTTGAAGCCATCAAAGTGGGCCGAGATACCCTTCTGGCCCAGATTATTCGTTTGGTTCAGGAGGCCCAGGGTTCAAAACCTCCCATCGCCAGGAGGGTCGATATCATCGCCAGATACTTTGTTCCCATAGTGATCGGGGTGGCTATTCTTACTTTTTTCGTCTGGTCTCTATGGGGTCCTTCTCCCTCGTTTACCTATGCCTTTCTGAACTTCATCGCCGTTCTCATTATTGCCTGTCCATGTGCCTTAGGCTTAGCCACCCCCACCTCCATTATTGTGGGAATGGGGAAAGGGGCAGAGAGTGGAATTTTGATTCGGGATGCAGATGCACTGGAGAAAGCCCACCAGCTTCAAACGATTGTCCTCGATAAAACCGGGACGATTACTCAAGGGAAACCCTCTGTCACAGAGGTCATTGGGTTCGAAGGATTTACAGAGGAGGAGGTTTTACGTCTAGCCGCCTCTGCGGAGAAAGGATCGGAACATCCTTTGGGAGAGGCCATCGTAAAGAGAGCAGAAGAGTTGGGATTGAAACTTTTTGATTCAAAAAATTTTATATCCATTCCAGGTTATGGAATCGAGACCACGATCGATTCTAAAAAAGTCCTCCTGGGTAATCTTAAATTAATGGAAGAGAAAGGGATTGGGATCAATGGCTGGTTCAAAGAGGTAGAGCGCCATTCGTCCCAAGGGAAGACAGCCATGTTTCTCTCCGTCAATGGAAGACCAGCAGGTCTGATTGCCGTCTCCGACACCTTGAAAGAAAATTCTATCAAAGCCGTGGAAAGCCTAAAACAGATGGGTTTAGAAGTGGTCATGCTTACAGGAGATCATGAAGGAACGGCCAAAGCGATTGCCGCGCAGGTAGGGATTGAACGAGTCCTTGCTGAAGTTCCTCCGGACAGAAAAGCGGAGATAGTAAAAAGACTTCAGGCGGAAGGGAAGAAGGTCGGGATGGTCGGGGATGGTGTGAATGATGCGCCTGCCCTGGCCCAGGCTGATGTAGGGATTGCTATCGGGACAGGAACCGATGTCGCTATTGAAACTTCAGAGATTACCCTCATGGGTGGAGATTTAAGAGGGGTCGTTACGGCAATCGCCCTGAGCAAGGCGACGATACGAAATATCCAACAAAACCTTTTCTGGGCGTTTGCGTATAATATGCTCCTTATTCCAGTGGCCGCAGGGGTGCTTTATCCCTTCTTTGGAATCCTTCTCAATCCCATATTGGCTGCAGGAGCTATGGCCTTTTCTTCGGTTACGGTTGTGAGCAATGCCTTAAGGTTAAGGAGATTTAAACCACCGATAAATTAAAAGGAGGCCTATGACTCGATTCTTTGACGATCATTCCCTTTCCATTGGGAATACCCCGATGATTAGAATCAACCGAATGGCTCAGGGACTCAAAGCCACTATTCTTGCAAAAATTGAGGGAAGAAATCCTGCCTACTCCGTTAAATGTCGGATCGGAGCCAATATGATCTGGAAAGCTGAAAGGGAGGGGTGGCTTAAACCCGGTATGGAGATCATCGAACCGACCAGCGGAAATACAGGGATTGCCCTGGCTTTTGTAGCCGCAGCAAGAGGATACAAGCTCCATGTGACCATGCCTGAGACGATGTCGATCGAAAGACGAAAAGTGCTTACCCTTTTTGGAGCCCATATCATCCTCACCCCGGGGGAGAAAGGGATGAGGGGTGCAGTGGAGGAGGCGGAACGGATCGTTCAGTCCGATCCTTTAAGATATTACTGCCCCAGCAATTCAAGAATCCAGCCAATCCCGAAATCCATTTTAAGACGACAGGCCCAGAGATTTGGGAGCAAACTAATGGCGAGATCGATATGCTTGTCTCAGGGGTTGGAACAGGAGGGACGATTACAGGAGTTTCGCGATACATCAAGTGGGAGAAAAAGAAGAAGATTATGAGTGTCGCGGTCGAACCAGCGGAGAGTCCAGTGATCACCCAATTTCTATCTGGCGAGCCGCTTAGGCCTTCCCCTCATAAGATTCAAGGGATCGGGGCAGGATTTATTCCTGAGACGCTGGACTTATCCATCGTCGATCGGGTGGAACAGGTGAGCAGCGAAGAGGCCATCGAGCATGCAAGAAGGCTTGCACGAGAGGAAGGAATCCTTTCAGGGATCAGCAGTGGGGCAGCCATAGCCGTGGCTTTGAGATTAGCAAAACAGAGGGACTTTGAAGGGAAGGTCATTGTCGCGATTCTACCCGATTCAGGAGAGAGGTATTTAAGCAGTCCTCTCTTTGAAGGGATCTATGATGAGACAGGAATGCCAAAGACCAATAAAAGGTGAAAAAGGAGGATATGGAAAATGACTCTAAAAAGAGGATTACTTGTGTGTTTTATCGTTCTGATCAGTTTATGGAGTAATTTTTCTTATTCCATCACCGAGGATGAAAAGAATAATATTGCCGTTTATGAGAAGGTTGCAGATGGGGTCGTCAATATCACCAGTATTGCCGTTCAATTGGATTTTTTCTTCAATCCTTTCCCGACCCAGGGGTCAGGTTCTGGTTCCATCATTGACACTAAAGGCCATATCCTCACCAACCATCATGTGGTGGCCAATGCCCAGAAATTGGAAGTGACCTTGGCGGATGGGTCGAAGTGGCCTGCAAAATTGGTAGGATCAGATCCAGACAATGATCTGGCCGTAATCAAAATCGATGCCCCAAAAGAAAAATTAAAGGTGATCCCCATGGGAGATTCTAAAAACCTCCGAATCGGTCAGAAAGTTCTTGCCATAGGGAATCCTTTCGGATTGGAGAGGACTCTGACCACGGGGGTGATCAGTTCTCTTGGAAGAACCATCCGTTCGGATGCCGGCTATCTCATTGAGGATGTCATTCAGACGGATGCTGCGATCAATCCTGGAAACTCCGGAGGACCCCTTTTAAATTCTGAAGGAGAGATCATTGGAATCAATAGTGCTATCATTAGCCCCTCGGGAGGAAGTGTAGGG
>Ga0136652_1000527_pt1 | contig 18347 bp, 18 predicted proteins | sample ConPoolayeEmetaG_FD_94864 | JGI IMG/M metagenome (GOLD analysis project Ga0136652, IMG submission 94864) | Hot spring microbial mat communities from California, USA to study Microbial Dark Matter (Phase II) - Cone Pool mat layer E metaG... ...
GTCTATAACGGCGAGCTGATTGCAGGCGGTGACTTTACCACCGCCGGCGGCGTGACGTGCAACCGGATCGCCCGCTGGAACGGCAGTACATGGCAGCCGCTGGGGTCGGGGATGGACCGGGAAGTCTTGGCCCTGGGGGTCTACAACGGCGAGCTGATTGCAGGGGGCGAGTTTACCACCGCTGGCGGTGTGGAGTGCAACTACATTGGCCGCTGGAACGGCAGCACCTGGCAGGCGCTGGGAACGGGGATGGACTACTGCGTGTTCGGCCTGACGGTCTACAACGGCGAGCTGATTGCAGGGGGCCTGTTTACCACCGCTGGCGGCGTGACGTGCAACTGCATCGCGCGCTGGAACGGCAGCACCTGGCGCCCGCTGGGGTCGGGGATGGGTGCTGATGTCAGCTGGCCGTGGGTTTGCGGTCTGACGGTCTACAGCGGCGAGCTGATTGCAGGCGGTGACTTTACCACCGCCGGCGGTGTGGAGTGCAACTACATTGCCCGCTGGAACGGTAGCACCTGGCAGCCGCTGCGGTCGGGGATGGGCGGCGACTACCCGCGCGTCAACTCCCTCACGGTCTACAACGGCGAGCTCATTGCAGCCGGCGTCTTTGACACCGCCGGCGGCGTGACGTGCAACAATATCGCTCGCTGGAACGGTAGCACCTGGCAGCCGCTGGGGTCGGGAATGAACGACTGGGTGTTAACCCTGACAGTCTACAACGGCGAGCTGATCGCAGGAGGCGACTTCACCGCGGCCGGCGGCGTGACGTGCAACCGCATTGCCCGCTGGAACGGCAGCACCTGGCAGGCGCTGGGGTCGGGGATGGACGACTGGGTCAACGCCCTGGCGGTCTACAACGGCGAGCTGATCGCAGGCGGTTTGTTTACGTCTGCCGACGACGTGCCGTGCAACCGCATCGCCAAGTGGGCTCCACAACCATGACGCGCTATTCGCGTATCGAACGCGCCGCCGGGGGCGACCCCGACAACATGAGTGGCCCCTTTTTCAACGCGAAAAACCACTACCGTTTGTTCGTGATGATGATGTTTTCCGACAGGCCGTAGCCTTGCAGTTCGGCGTGGTTGGCGGGCGCCACCTTGAGCACGACCTCAACGACTTCATCGCCCGCCGTCCGCGCTGACGTGAGGTGCCAGCCGCTGTGCAGCTCGCTGAGCATGCTACTGGCCCGTAGGCCGAGGACTCGCGCCGCCGCGGCCTCGCCGAGCGTCGCGTCGATCTCCCGCGGCTCCAGCCCCAGCGACTCAGTCGCGCTCGGCAGGGCCGCTTCCGCCTCGGCCCGGTCGAGATAGCCGCTGACGATCGATGCTGAAGTGGCCGAGCGAACTGCCGGCCGGCTAGGAGAATGATCGAGTTTTTCAGTGATCGACGGCTTTTTCCGCCCCTCGGCCCCTCAGCTTTGGGGTGCATGCGCCTGCGGGGCGAAAACCGCCGGAGGCCTTGCACAACGAGTTCATAGGAGAATGTCATGAAAGCAACCATTGGCCGATGCCTGCACATCCCGAGACAGGGCAGGAGTCTTCTCGTCGTGCCGGCGCTTCCTGTCGTATCGGCCATGATCTGGGGTTGTCTGGTTCTTGCGCCCTACGTGGAATGTCCGCTGGAAACCTATGCCGTAGCAAGCCTGGGCAATAGGGCGGCTGCCCCGCAAGCGAAACCCCCCGATACGGATCTGTGGAATGTCAGGTGGGGCGACCTGCACGACGCATACGTGCAGCGTGCGGCGCGGGGCGGAGTCGATTTGCTGTTTCTCGGGGATTCAATTACCTACCGCTGGATGTATGAGGGCTTCCCCGTTTGGCTGGCGAACTACAGCGCCATGCGGGCGGCTGCCTTCGGCATTAGCGGGGACCGGGTCGAGAACGTGCTGTGGCGGATTCAGAACGGCGAGCTTGACGGCATCGAACCGCGCGCGATCGTGCTGATGATCGGGACCAACAACCTTGGGCGCGATACGCCTTCGGAGATCGCCGAGGGCATCGGCGTCCTTCTGACGGAAATCCGCCGGAGGGTCCCGCGGTCAAGGGTCGTGTTGGTAGGCCTCTTGCCACGGAACGACAATGAGCAACGCGTCACCGACCCGCGGACGTTTGAGGTCAACGACCGCCTTAGGGAGTTTGCGGACTGCGCTGTTCGCTTCGTAGACATCGCAGCGCTTTACCTGGCCAGCGACGGCCAAGTCAGGCGAGACCTTCTGCCCGATGGGCTTCACCCGAACGCCGGCGGGTACGCCGTCTACGCGCAAGCGATTCGCCCGGTGCTGGAAGCGCCGTAAGGATGCTAAAATCCCGCAGTGCTCGCTCGGCGTGATGTGCTCCAAGCGCGCGGTGGCGCGCCGACGCAGTCAGGCGGGCGCGTGGGCTGCGCTGTTGCCCGTGTGGCGGTCCCGAATGCTGCCGCTTTGTTTAGACACCGCCAGCAGCTCGGGCCTACAGGGTGCCCAACTTGGCCCGATTGGCGCGACTTCCTGCCGCTCGTTTCACCTCTGGGCTAGCGAATAGATGTACCGTGCTGCTGCGTATGGTACGCTACAATGCGCACTGACGCCCGCGAACTTGAAAGCCGATGGGCGGCTGGTGTTGGGCCGCTGCTCTTCTTTGTAAGTCGATGGAGCCGTGAAGATGGAAGCATTTCGCGCTACAGGCGGGTCGGCCCGGTTGCCGGTCGGCGGCTGGCCGTGCGTTTTGCTGGTGGCCGGTCTGTATTTGGCAACCGCGGGATGTCGTCAGTCGCCGGCGAGCGCGCCGCACCAGGCGCCGCCGACGGGCTCGGAGCCGATCGAAACGATGTCGCCGCCGGATTCGGCAGCAGCGCCACTGCCCGGGAGGCTGATTCAGCCTGACGATCTTGTGTATCGCGGTGCGTTCAGGATGCCGGATGCTCCCGGCGATACTGACTGGGAGTGGGGCGGAACCGCCATGACTTATTATCCGGGCGGTGATCCCGAGGGACCGGCCGATGGCTATCCGGGCTCGCTGTTTGCAACTGGGCATGATCAGTTCCAGCAGGTTTCGGAAATCAGTATTCCGGTACCGCTGGTTTCGCCCGCCAAGAATCTTTCTGAGCTCAACGTTGCCCGAAACATTCAGCCGTTTCATGACATCAGAGGTGCACTGGTGGATGCCGCTACGCTGGAGCTGCCGCGGGCGGGGTTGGCGTATCTGCCGGCTCAGGGCGCGCAGACCAGCGACAAGCTGCATTTTTGCTGGGGTGAACATTACCAGGATGAGCGTGTGGTTTCGCACGGCTGGTGTGAGCTCGATTTGGCTAATCCGCGGGCTGCGGGCGGGTGGTATTTGGGTAACTACTCCAACTACAGCACGAATGGGTACTTGTTTGACATTCCGGCAGAGTGGGCAGCGCAGTATACGCCGGGCAAGTTGCTGGCTACGGGGCGGTTCCGTGATGGTGGCTGGTCGGGGCAGGGGCCCACCCTGTTTGCTTATGGTCCGTGGAACGAGGGTAATCCGCCGCCGCCCGGGGCTACTTTGGGTTGTACGCCACTGCTGCTTTACACGCGTTCCGACGACTTTGACACGCCAACACCCCATACCATGAACGGCTATCACCATTCTGACGAATGGTCCGGCGGGGCTTGGCTCACCGCAGGGAACGCGGCCGCCGTCATCTTCGTGGGTACCAAGGGTCTCGGCGAATGCTGGTACGGATTTGCCAATGGTGTAAGGTGGCCCGATGAGCCACCCTATCCGCCAATTCCTGACCCGCCGAACGACGAACGGGGCTGGTGGAGCACGCGCTTTGCGGCGCGGATTCTGTTCTATGATCCTGCCGATCTGGCGGCAGTTGCGCAGCAGAGGGCGCCGCCGTACCATCCACAGCCGTACGCTTACCTGGATGTTGATTCGTATCTTTTCAACGTGCGATCCGCGCAGCAGAAGCACCGGCTGGGCGCGGCTGCGTATGACCGGGCCAACCGACGGCTTTATGTGCTTGAAATGCGGGCCGACGCAGATCGGCCACTGGCGCACGTGTGGAGCGTGTCGCGACAGCCGCCATAACCTGGCGTGCTGGTGTTACGGCCGCCAATTTCAGGAGAAAAACTATGCAAGGCGATGGGTCAGTCTGGGCGCGAATCCATAGTTGGCCCACGGCCGGATCAGTCTTGCCGGTGGTGCTGGCCGGGCTGCTTGCTTTGATGCCGGCCTGCCGGCGCTCCGGGACCACTGACGGTGGCGCCGGCCAGGACAGCGACACCGGCCAAGTGAGCCAATCCGAGGGCGAGCAGAACGATTCAGCAGAGGGGCTCTCGGGCGGCGCGTCCCGACCGTCGACAGCGCTGATAGCCGATCACGTGGCAGCAGCACAGTTCGATCGAATTCCTGCTTCCTACGTGCAGGCGGCCCACGCACGTTTTCATGTCTTTTTCGGTCACACCTCACACGGCAGCCAGATTGTTACGGGCCTTCAGATGCTCGCACGCCAGGATGCGCGCTTCGCCTTCAACGCGGGTGCCGGGACGTTGGCACTCCAGGAGGAAGAGGGCGACTTGGGGAGCGTGTGGGACTTGCCGGATCCGCAGTGGGTCGAGCAGACGCGTCGTGCCCTGGAACGTCGCGGGAACAAGATCAACATCGTGGTATGGTCATGGTGTGGCGGCGTCAGCGACAATACCCCCGAGGGAATCAGTGCGTACCTGGCCCAGATGGCTGCATTGGAGCGGCAGTACCCCAGTGTTGTGTTTGTTTATATGACGGGGCACTTGGACGGAACGGGGCGCCATGGCAATCTGTGGGCGCGCAACGACCAGATACGTAACCATTGCCGCGCACGCGGCCGAGTTCTTTTCGACTTCGCCGACATCGAAAGCTATGACCCACAGGGAAATCTCCATGCCGACGGGACCGACTGGTGCGAATGGTGCGAAGCCTGGTGTCGGACGCACAGTTGTCCGTCATGCGATGAGTGCGCGCACTCGGTATGCTTCAATTGCTATCAGAAGGGGCGTGCATTCTGGTGGCTACTCGCGCGGCTGGCAGGTTGGGAAGGCTGAGCCGCGATCAGCCATGTGAGTTGTTGAGGCGTTCTGGCAATACAACGGGCTTTGCAATGGTTACTACCGTGAGTCAACCGGGTCCGGTTTTTCCGCGCAGTGTTCTTGAGGTGCCGCCTGAATTGGGGGTCGAATACTTTGACGCCGGACGGCAGTATTTGATCGGTGGTGAGGTGCGCTGGTGGGACGGGCCGTGCCAGGAGGTTTTTTCGCCGGTCTGTATCGGTCCGCCTGAGGCGTCTGCGCGCCACCCTCTGGGGCATTACCCGCTGATGACGCCGGAGCAGTCCCACGAGGCCCTTGAAGCAGCCTGTCGGGCGTACGACCGCGGCTGCGGCGAGTGGCCGACGATGTCCGCCGCGGACCGAATTCGTCACGTGGAAAGGTTCTTGCCGCGGATGGAGGCGGTGCGCGACGAGGTCGTCCGTTTGCTGATGTGGGAGATCGGCAAGGCGCTGCCGGACGCGCAGGCCGAGTTTGATCGCACGGTCAAGTACATTCGCGATACCATTCAGGCGCTCAAGGAGCTGGACCGGGCGGGCGCGCGTTTTGCCGTTGAGCAGGGTTTTATCGGGCAGATCCGGCGCAGTCCGCTGGGCGTGGTTCTGTGCATGGGGCCATTTAACTATCCGCTCAATGAAACTTTCACTACCCTGATTCCGGCACTGATTATGGGCAATTCGGTGATTTTTAAGCCGCCCAAGCATGGCGTCTTGTTGCATACTCCATTGCTGAAGGCGTTTGCAGATTCCTTTCCGCCAGGTGTTGTGAACACGGTCTACGGAGACGGCCGCGTGGTGGTCGGGCCGCTCATGCAGAGCGGACGCATAGATGTGCTGGCTTTCATCGGGTCAGCCGGGGTCGCGGCACTTCTCAAACACCAGCACCCGCGGCCGAACCGCCTGCGCTGCGTGCTCGGATTGGAAGCAAAGAACCCTGCAATCGTTCTGCCGGATGCAGATTTGGATCTGGCCGTGCGTGAGTGTGTGCTTGGTGCTTTTTCCTTCAACGGCCAGCGCTGCACCGCGATCAAGATCATTTTTGTGCACCGCAGCATCGCGGATGAGTTTGTCGCTGGGCTGGCAGATGCGGTAAGCGGCCTTTCGGTGGGGATGCCATGGGAGCAGGGGGTGCGAATCACACCGCTGCCGGAGGAAGGTAAACCCGCGTGGCTGGAGCGGCTCGTTTCTGAAGCGACGATGCGAGGAGCTCGTGTGGTGAACGCCGGTGGCGGCCACGTTGACCGCACAATTTACTACCCGGCTGTAGTGTATCCGGCACCGCTGGATATTGAGTTGTCTCGGGTGGAACAGTTTGGCCCCGTTCTGCCGGTCTATCCATATGAGGATGAACGCGAGGTGATCGACTGGGTTGTCGAGTCGCCGGTCGGCCAGCAGGTGTCGCTTTTCGGGCGCAACCCGGCACAACTTGGGCGGCTGATTGACCGGCTGGTGAATCAAGTGTGCCGCGTGAATATCAACAGCCAGTGTCAGCGCGGGCCGGACACCTTTCCATTTACCGGGCGTAAGGACTCAGCCGAAGGCACGCTCTCGGTCTCAGATGCCCTGAGGGTGTTTTCGATACGAAGCCTGGTAGCGGCAAAAGATACTCAAGAGAACGAGCAGATAATTTCCGACATTATCCGCGGGCGGCACTCCCGCTTCGTGTCTGTTGACTTCATTTTCTAAGACAAGCCTGGCGCACAGGGCGACTTAGGGCTCAGTAGCGGCGCTACACGCCGTGTCTGTCAGCAGCCCTGGTGCCGATAGCCCATTTTTGGCGGCCGGAAATGGAATTGGGGTGGAAAGGAAACGTGCCGGCGTTTAAACTGACCCCGGGGGCGATCATGCTGGTTCGTTCGCGTGTTCGGCGGGCAGGTCGATGCGAGTCCTCATCGTTGAAGATCAGGATCGCTTGCGAAAGTGGCTTTGCAAAGGACTCACGGAAGCGGGCTTTGCCGTCGACGCAGCGGGCGACGGTCGGGAGGGACTCTGGTACGCGCTGAGCGGTGCTTACGACGTCATTATTCTGGATTTGATGCTTCCCGGGCTTGATGGCCTGTCAATTCTGGAAAGGCTGCGCCGGGCGGGCCGGAATGATCAGGTACTGATCCTAACCGCCAAAGACGCGGTGGAAGATCGTGTAAAAGGGCTGGACCTGGGGGCGGATGACTACCTTGTCAAGCCGTTCGCGTTTGAAGAGCTGGTGGCTCGCGTTCGGGCTCTTGTACGCCGCAGTTACGGTCGGCGCAGTCCGGCGATCGAAATCGGCGCTCTACGGGTTGATACAGTTAGCCGGCGGGTCTGGCTCGCAGGGCAGCCGGTCGAGCTGCGAGCCATGGAATACCGCCTTCTTGAGTACCTCGCGCAGCGCGCGGGGCAGGTCGTCACGCGGACGGAGATTTGGGAGCACCTCTACGGCTTCGATTCGCAGCCTCAAAGTAACGTCGTGGAGGTGTATATACGGTCGCTGCGGCGGAAGTTGGACCGGCCCGGCGGCAGCAACCTGATCCAGACATGTCGCGGGCTGGGGTACATGCTCAAGGCGGATTGACGATGCGGTCGCTCCGCTGGCGTCTGGTCGCGGGAATGCTACTAGGGATGGCGGCTCTGCTGCTGGTGGCCAGCGCCACTATCTACACCGTTCAGCGGCGGCAGCTTTATCGCGCTCTGGATCAGACTCTGTCGACTACTGCCAACGTAGTTGCCTCGCTGGTGCACCCCGGGCCTTTTGGCTACTGGTTCGATGCGGAGGCCCTGGAGAGGTTGCCAACCGACGGCACGCACCAGCGTGCCCTCTTTGAGATCTGGAGTGACCAGCCGCTGAGCGTCGGCCCGATCAGGGGCCGGGCTGAGTCCCAACCCAGTTGGCGGTCGCCGGCGTTTTGCGAGGAAAATTCTTCTGTTGAGCCGCCGTTCCGATCGCCAGACGATCCGTTCGGGCCGCGGCGGACTGACCGGGCACCGCATGCGTTGCAACCGGGCCGAGTTGGGCAGTCGCGCGGCAGAGAGTCTGTTGGCAGGCACGACCCCGTGACCGGGTTGTTCGTAATTCGCTCACCCTTGTTGTCCGTCGGGAACCTGCCGTACCTCGAACCCAGCGGCTCGCGGTCGCGTTTTGCGGATATCGTGCTGCCCGACGGTTCGCTCGGCCGCGCGGCTGGGCTGCGGTTCGTGTGTACGGATCCGGGGCCCACGCGATTGCCGCCCGCGTCACTGGTCACGGTGGTTGCTGCCAGCTTGGCGGAAACGCACGCGCAGTTGCGCTTTCTGGCGAGTTTGCTGATAGTCACTGCTGCCGGAACAATGGCGGTCGCGGGGGCTGTGGCGTGGCTCGTGGTAGGCCGTGGCCTGCGTCCGCTGGTGGCAGTCGCCCAGGACATAGCCACAATCAACGAATCCGACTTGAAGCGGCGTATCGACCCGGCCAGGGTGCCGCCCGAGCTTCAGATAGTGGTCGGGCAGCTCAACGGGCTGCTGCAAAGACTGGATGCAGCGTTCGAACGCGAGCGCACACTCAGCGCCGACGTCGCGCACGAGTTGCGCACCCCCATCGCAGAAATCCGGGCGATCGCCGAGATCACACTGCAGCGTCTGCGCAGGTCTGAGGAGTACCGGCAGGCGCTCGGCGAAGTGTTGGAAGCGGTCAGGGCAGTGGAGGGGCTGATCGAAAGGCTTCTGATGTTGGCGCGCCTGGAAGCGGGGCAGACTAAGCCCGAGCTTCAGCCGTTGCGGCTGAAAAACGTGCTGGTGCAACGCTGGGCTCAATTCCGCAACGCCGCGGCTGCGGCAGGCTTAGAGTTCGAGGAGCGCTGCCCCGAAGAAGCTGTGGTCGGGGCCGATCCCAAACTGCTGGAAGTGGTTTTGTCAAATGCGCTCTCAAACGCGGTTACCTACACACCCGCGGGCGGCCGCGTCGCTGTTGGGCTGGAGCGCACAGGCTCCACTTGGCGTCTGAGCATTGTCAATACCGGATGCGCACTTCGGGAAGAAGACATAAGCAGGGTATTCGACCGATTCTGGCGTGCTGACCCGGCGCGCCGGCGCAGCGGGCTTAACTGCGGGTTGGGCTTGCCTCTTGTGCGCCGGGCTATGCAGGCTATGGGCGGGGAAGCGCTTGCACAGGTGACGCCGCGGGGTGAGTTTGTTCTGACGCTGGTGTTCCAGCGGGCGACCAACCCGCTGTGAGCTGGTTGATTGCGTCGGACGTAACATTTTGCGGCAGCGTGACTTAGCAACGCAGAAGGGGTCGCCCTTGCGCAGATTCCGCTCCGTTTGCGAGCAATTTCATCTTCGTTTCATGTTCGCCGACGCAAAATCCACTATAAGGGTCGTGACAGTAAGGCGTCCGGCTTTGTCCGGCCGTGATCGCCGGAAGCGCGGGCCCTTTGGTGGTTGAGTTCTGCGCAGGAGGATGGAGATGGCACGCGTTCTTGTTTTGTTGGTGGTGGCTGCTCTTGCAAATGTAGCGCTTGGGAGCATTGAGATTTCGGAATGGATGTACTCCGGGAACGACGGCGAGTTTGTGGAATTTACCAATACGGGGCCGTATCCTGTAGACATGGCCGGGTGGAGCTTTGACGACGATAGCCAGATACCCGGCACGATCGACCTGACCGCGTTTGGTGTAGTGGCTCCGGGAGAGTCAGTTATCCTGACGGAGGTGAGTGCGACGGCATTTATTGCCGCATGGGGCCTGAGCGGCGTCAAGGTCGTCGGTGGAAATACGGCCAACCTTGGCCGGAACGACCAGATCAACCTTTACGACGCCACCGGAACGCTGGTAGATCAGTTGAGCTATGGCGACCAGACCTATCCCGGTACGCCCCGAACGCAGAACCGAAGCTGCAATATCCCCGCGACCGACTACGGGTATACTGTAGCTCAGACTACATGGGTGCTGGCTGTGGTCGGGGATGCATGGGGTTCCTGGGCATCTGCCGGCGGCGACATCGGTAGCCCTGGTATCGTTCCGGAACCCGGCACCCTGCTGCTGGCCACCACGGCAGTCGCGATGGGATGGCGTCGGCGCTAGATTACCGTGCAGCGCCGCAACGTGATGCTTGACCGTGGTGTGTGGCCACGAGGGCTGGCACCTGCGGTGCGCGGATCCTCGATAGTGTGTTCCGGACCGGGCGTTACGGTCCCAGGAGAGGTAGTATGTTGCGTTTCCTCGCGATTGGGCTGCTTGCTCTGGCAATCCCCTCGGCTCTTGCTCAGATGGTGATTACGGAGTGGATGTACAACGGTACCGGACCCAGCGGGCTGGGTGAGTTCGTCGAGTTCACTAATGTGGGATCTGTGCCCATCGACATGACGGGCTGGAGCTTCGACGACGACAGCCGCATACCCGGCACTATCGACCTGAGTGCTTTTGGCGTTGTCGCGCCCGCCGAGTCCGTGATTCTCACGGACGAGACTGCGGCTGCTTTCGCCGCCAACTGGGGGCTGAGCGGGATCAAGATCATTGGCGGCAACACAGCCAATCTCGGGCGAAACGACGAGATCAACTTGTTCAACGCCGCTGGCGAGCTGGTCGATCGCCTCACGTACGGTGACCAGAACTTTCCGGGAACGGTCAGGACGCTTGGCCGAAGCTGCAATATTCCGTCGACTGACTATGACTACACCGTCGTGCAGACTACGTGGGTTCTTGCGGAACCGGGTGACGCTTATGGCTCGAGAGTTTCCCTTCGCGGTGAGATCGGCAGCCCTGGGCGGATTGTCGGATATGCGATGGGTGACCTCGACTGGGATGGCGACGTTGATTTAGAGGATTTCAACATATGGGCCTGCTGCGTCACCGGACCATTTATCCCGTATAGCCCGCTGCCGCCCTCATGTCCGCTATCGCCCGGCAGCGGTGGCTTCATCTCGGCGGACTGTGATCGTGATGGCGACGTGGACCTGGCGGATTTTGCCAAAATCCAGGTGTGTTTCAGCGGCGAGGGCAACCCCGCAGATCTCCTTTGCGGCCAGGAGCCGAGCGGCCCGGTGGCCACAACCATCTATCTGAATGGTACTTCGATTACGGTTGACGGTCCGGGCGTGACCGTAGTAGGCACGACCGCCACCATTACCTGTGGCGGCAGCTACACATTGGTCGGTACGCTGGCGGATGGCCAGATCGTAGTCAACGCCGCAGACGGCCGGCCGGTCTGGCTTATCCTCAACGGTGTTAGCATCAGCAACTCGCGAAATGCGCCTCTTTACGTGATGAACGCGGCTTCGGTCGAAATTGTCCTTGCCGGGCAGACGGTTAATTACCTCTACGACGCGCAGACCTACGTCTACGAAGACCCCAACGCCGATGAGCCGAATGCTTGCCTCTTCAGCAAGGACACCATGACCATTTCAGGGACCGGGACACTTGTGGTTCATGGCAACTACAACGACGGGATTACAAGCAAAGACGAGCTGGTCATTGACGGGGGTACGATTGTGGTGACTGCGGTGGACGACGGCATCCGCGGAAAGGATTACCTGCTCATTCGCAACGGAAGCTTTACCGTTACTTCCGGGGATGACGCGCTCAAGTCCGACAACGAGGACGATCCGGCGCTGGGCTACATCGCGATTCAGGGTGGAACTTTCCACATCAACGCGGGCGGGGACGCCATCGCAGCCGAGACGGCTGTGTCGATTACTGGTGGGGAATTTACCATCGTTTCAGGGGGTGGCCACCTGGCTGCTTTGCCGCCCGACGTTTCTGCCAAGGGAATCAAGGGTCTGGTCAGCGTCGTAATCGACGGCGGAACGTTCAATATTGATGCGGCTGACGACGCGGTGCATTCTAATGACACCATAGTTATCAACAATGGAACGTTGCAGCTTGCCAGCGGCGATGATGGCATTCATTCGGATGTAGCGATTGAAATCCATGGGGGATCCATCACTATCACGTATTCCTATGAGGGCATCGAGAGCGCCGCGATTGGCATCAGCGACGGCGATATTAGTGTTGTGTCCGTTGACGATGCGATAACCGCCGACACGACGGTGACGATCACGGGGGGCGATTTCACGATCGTTTCGGGCGGCGGTCACAACGGGACGATCCCGCCGGATGGATCGGCCAAGGGCGTGAAGGGATTGGTACTGGTTACCATCGAGAACGGCACATTCAACATGGACTGTGCGGACGACGGCATTCACTCCGATGATACCATACGAATCAATGGCGGCACGATTCTCATTGCAACCGGCGACGACGCTGTGCACGCAGATTCGCTCGTGGAGATCAACGGCGGCACGATTACCGTTACCACGAGCTACGAGGGGCTGGAGGCATCAGACGTCACCATCAACGGCGGGACGATCCGCATCACCTCGCGCGACGATGGCATCAACGGTGCGGGCGGGGACGGCTCGGGCGGGTGGCCGCCACAGCCGGGGAACCACTACCTGCATATCAACGGCGGCTATGTTGCGGTATACGCCAGCGGAGACGGAATCGATGTTAACGGCTGGATTTACATGACCGGCGGCACGGTAATTGTCCACGGTCCGACCGTGGACTACGAGAGCCCCATTGACTACGACCGGGCGTTCAACATCAGCGGCGGCTTCGTTGTCGCCGCGGGAAGCGCCGGGATGGCTCAGGCCCCGAGCTCGACTTCAACGCAGCGCTCGGTAAAAATCACCTATAGTTCGTGGAAAACCGCCGGTACGCTGGTTCACATCGAGACGAACGCCACGCCGCATGAGAATGTGCTGACGTTTGCTCCCTCGAAGCAATATCGCTCGGTGGTTTTCTCTTCGCCCGCATTGCTTCAGGGTGTGTCGTATGACCTGTACCGTGGCGGAAGCTGTACGGGTACACCGACGGACGGTCTTTATGAGGGCGGGACGTACACGCCCGGTACGCGGACAAATACGTTCACTACGAACAACATTGTAACCAACGTGAGCGCTCCGTAGGCCCCGTGTTGCCGATCATTCAACGCGCAGGGCATATACGGACGCGTTCGGTAGGCCCAGTTCGAGGTGTACGCGCTGACCGCCAGGCTTGCTGAGCGGTCGACGCCACTCCCGTCGAGTCGGTAATGATCAACGACATGTACGTGCCGTGGCTCTCCTGTGGAGGTCCGGGGTCGGCTCCGCCGTCCGGTATATACACTCCGTTTATGATGCTGATGCCGCCCTGGGCAATGCCGCCGATCAGTCCAGGGTGACTGTAGTTGACGCCGAAGTCGATTACCGCCACCGTTACGCCTTGGCCGCTGATCTCCAGAAGAGTATGAACCATGTCGGCGTCGATGAATGGAATACTCGACTGGGTTGCGTGAACGATGCTGGGGAACGCCGCGAGCCCGAAGGTTAGCGCGGCAGCGACGGAGCGCAATGTGTTGGTACCTCCGCGAGATGCTGATTGCGGCGCCCGCACATAGACCGGCGCCACCCCCGAACCCCGCGAAGCAGCGCGCTACCCGGAACGGGCAAAGCGCACACCGCACCGGCCCCGCCCGGCCCGCCAATAGGGCCGGGCCTAGGCCCAGCCACCCCCCGGAACTGCCTCGCCCAGCGCCCGACGCCGAAGCGGGGCACCAAACAATCCAAAGGTAAGAATAACCGCTTTTTTTTGCGGTCAAGAAGATTTTTTAGGGCCGGGCGAGCTCGAGTTGCGCGCAACTATCGGCAACGTGCCTTTGCCAAAAGCCCGTCAAGCAGCCGGACAATCGCCGCGGCGTGCCTGGACTTTGGTCGCCGGGGGCAGCGCCTCCAGTTGTAGCCCGGCGCGTAGACCTCTATTGCGGATTCGGTCGAGCCGATTGCTGAAGGTCGATTAAGGATTATGGCATCGAGCCTTTTCTGTTCGAGCTTTTTTCTGGCGCGCCGGCGTGCATCGCGGTCCTCAAGGGCAAAGCCGACGACGATCTGGTCTGGCCGTCGCCGGCGTGACAGTTCTGCCAGAATATCTGGCGTGGGTTTTAGTCGAACAGTCACCGGACGTCGGCTTTTTTTTCGTTTGAACCTTGCACGGCGGATCGGAGTATAGTCGGCCACCGCGGCTGCCATGATCAGGGCGTCCTGGCGGGGCCACAGTTTCAGGCACGCCTCAAGCATGTCGGCCGCCGATACCACCCGCACCGCGCGAACCCCCGGCGGCACGGGCAGTTCCACAGGCCCGTGAACCAGCGTTACCCGCATACCGCGTCGTGCCGCCGCGGCGGCGATCGCAAAACCCATTCGTCCCGAGGAGTCGTTCGACAGGTAGCGGACTGGATCGAGGTATTCTCGCGTCGGCCCGGCGGTAATCAGCACGCGCAAAGGCCGCACGCCTCGCCCGGAAAGGCGCCTGGGTGTGCCGGGCTGTGGTCCTCGCGGCATGGCGTAGTGCCTCTCACGGGAGGGTCCAACCCGTCGCGATTCGCTTGGGCGGTTGACGCCGCAACTGCTCGCGGATGGCCGCCAGCAGTGTTTCCGGTTCGCTCATGCGACCGGGTCCTACTTCTCCGCAGGCCAGCCAGCCTTCCTCGGGCCCGACCAGGATAAAGCCCGCTTCACGCAGGAACTGCACGTTTCGCTGAACTGCCGGATGCCGCCACATGCGTGCGTTCATAGCTGGTGCCAGCATGACCGGGCTGGCAGCAGCCAGCAACAGTGTGCTCACCAGGTCATCCGCGATGCCCCCGGCGAGTTTCCCGATGATGTTGGCGGTTGCCGGAGCGACGACGACCAGGTCTGCGGCTTCCGTGAGAGACAGATGTTGCATCCGAGCAGGGTCGGCGCCGCGCCACATGCTGGTGAAGACGGGCCGACCGGTCAGAGCGCGGAAAGTAGTTTCGCTGACGAAGCGCCGGCCGTTGCGTGTCATCGCCACCGTCACGCCGCAGCCTTCCTGCACGAGGCCGGATGCGACGGTGGCGGTCTTGTACGCGGCAATTCCGCCGCAGACGCACAGAAGAACCTCATAGCCCGCCAGCGCCGGAGTGACAGAAGGATCAGCGGGATTCTTCGGGGCGGACAATTCCGGAGGCCTCGTAGTCGATGCCTATCTTGCCCTGGCGGATTTCCTCGATGACCACTTCCAGGGTGGTCTTGCCAGCCGGGTCGACGAGCGGCCGCGATCCCTGCATGATTTCAAGCCAGCGTTTCTGAATGAGGGCCGCGAGCTTGAATCGACCACCTACTTTGCGGATCAGGTCGTCGTCCTGGAGCGCTTCGATCATTGCCTGCCGCTCTCCTCCTCGACGATACGGAGAATCCGATCCACCGAGTCTTCGAGTATGTCGTTCGTTATGAAGTACTGATAATAGCCGCTGTTGCGTGCAAAAGCGATTTCGCCGTCAGCCTGCGCCAGCCGCCGCTCCTGGAGTGCCGCCGATTCGGTATCCCGTCCTTCCAGCCGGGCCCGCAGCGTTTCCATCGTCGGCGGCAGGATGAAGATACGGATTGAGTCATTCGGCAGGCACTGTGCGATCTGGGTTCCCCCCTGGACGTCGATTTCCAGGATGATGATTCCTCCGTTCTCCAGGGCGGCTTCGACCGGTTTTCGCGGCGTCCCATACGCGTGGCCCAGGTACTCCGTGTGTTCGAGCAGCTCGCCCGCAGTCAGCATCCGATCGAATTCTTCGCGGCTGACGAAGCGGTAGGATTGGCCGTCCACTTCGCCGGGCCGTTTGGGCCGCGTCGTGACGGAGACCGACCAGCGGCTGTAGGGAATTCGGCGCAGCAGCTCGTTGCAGATGGATGTTTTCCCGGCGCCAGAGGGCCCGCTGATTACTACAAGCTTTCCGCGTCGCGGTTGTACCATAAACGCCCATTATCATACCCGACTGGTACTTGGTCCAGTCTGGTGTTCGGCTGCCGGTCCGGCGCGGGGTGATTCAGCAGGCAGACCGCATCCAGAGCGCAACCTGTTCCGCAGCGTCCGGCCGGCCCAGCCGGCGTGCTGCTGCGGCCATTTCGCAACGGCGTCCCTCCTCGCTTAGCTCCTTTAACGCTGCGAGCAGCCTCGGCCAGTTCGCCTCAGCGCACTTGCGGTCTTCGACGATGAGCGCCGCTCCAGCTTCTGCCAGGACCTTGGCATTGGCCAACTGGTGTTGGTCGCGGTGGTACGGGTATGGCAGCAGAATTGCCGGCCGCCCGACCGCGGTAAGCTCGGCCAGCGTCGACGCTCCCGCTCGAGCTATGGCGATGTCCGCAGCCGCCAGTGCCAGATGCATTTCCTGCGTAAAAGGGATCGCGCGAATCGTCGGCTCGCGGGCATCGCGGCCGCATTGGGCGTATCCCTGTAGCTCGGTGCCTCCCGCAGCATCGAGCACCGGTAGGCCTGCCGCGGCATATGCGGCCAGGACTTCTGCATGGTTTGCCGGCCCTGTCAGGTGCAGCAGCTGCCAGTGCGGGTAGCTCTTGAGGAACTCGGGCCAGGCGCGGACTACCGCCTGGTTGATGTTTCGCGCTCCCTGCGAGGCGCCGGTCACCAGCACGACCGGCCGGTCGGGGGCAAGACCGAAATGCTGTCGCGCTGCCCCCGGATCGACCGCATTTGAGAACTCTGGCCGAATCGGGCATCCCAGCGTGTAGCACGTGACCGTCTCGGGGAAGTACGCCCGCGACGTTTCCCACTGGAGGATCACCACGTCGACCCGGCGCGCCAGGTATCGGTTGGCCCGACCGGGGATCGCATCGGGGTTTAGCAGACCCGTCGGTATGCCAAATTCCACTGCGGCCACGACCGCCGGCCCCGCAGCGTATCCGCCCAGCCCGAGCACCGCCTGTGGGTGATGCTTTGCCAAGTAGTGGCGTGCAGCCCGCACGCTGTGTCGCCAGCATTGCAGGAATCGCAACCAGCGCCAGGGCCGCAGTGTGAACGGCTGAACCGGCTGAGCGACCTGCTGGTACGGCGTCCGCGAAAGCACCTCCTGATCCAGTGGACGCCGCGTAGTGAAGAACGTTATCTGTGCATTGGGATCGGCGCGTCGCAGCGATTCAGCGACCGCGATTCCGGGGAACAGATGGCCTCCGGTTCCACCCCCTGCGAGCAGGTAATGCCGCGCACTCATGCCCCCATCGTCAGGCGGCTGGCGGCCCGTGACAAGACGCCGCCGCTTGCTTTGATGCCTCAGGCTCTCATCTGTAGTGCCGCCAGCCCGCTGGGCACGTCGTCTGCAAAGTCAAAGATGTGGTCCAGACCCGTGACGAGAAACACCCCCCACACCTGCGTGTTGATTCCACAGAGCTTGAGTCGCCGCTGGTTCGTCACCGTGATCAGCTTCCGCAGCTTCAGCAGCTTGGCGATGTTTGACGAGTTCAGGTAGCCCACGTTGGCGAAGTTGAGCACCACGTCCAGCCGCGTATTACGCGTGCACTGCTCGATGATGGCGGCGATGTCATCGCTGAACTGGGGATCGTCTGTCAGGTCCGCCAGCAGGACGGTATCGGACCACTGTTCAACCGGCATTGCTTTCTCCGCCGTGGGCTGCCCGTACCTGCCTGAATACAGCGCAGAAACTAATCACCCCGGCTGCCCTCGTCAACCCAGCCCTATTTCAGCTCGACGTCCCAGTAGGCGAAATCGAGGAACTGCTTCCAACTGGCGTACTTGTTATCGGAAAGCTTGATCGTCAGCACCGGCGAGCGGGTCGGCCGCCGTGGCCGCGCGATCAACTTCATGTTCGCTTCTTCTGGCAGCCGCCCGCCTTTTCTGACATTGCAGCTCACGCACGCGCAGACGATGTTCTCCCACGTGCTCGGCCCGCCGTAGGAACGCGGAATCACGTGGTCCAGGCTGAGTTCACTGGTCGGAAACTTCTTGCCGCAGTACTGACAGCGGTTGTGATCGCGTGCGAACAGATTCCGCCGGTTCAGCTTTACGGTCGTACGCGGTAGCCGATCATAAACCAGCAGGCGCACGATCCTCGGCACAGCGATGTGAAACCGTACCGTGCGGATCCACTCGTGCTGCTCCGGTTCGAAGCTCCGCTTGGCCTGACTGACCTCGACCCAGTCGTTAAAGTCGTACGAGAGGAACTTGCCGTTTTCAACGTGAACCACTTCGGCCTGATTCTGATACAGCAGGCACATCGCCCGGCGCGCGCTGATAACCCGCAGCGCCATGTACAGGCGATTGAGCAGCAGTACGCTACTGGACAGCACCGCACACTCCGCGGTCATTAAGAGGAGCTCCCGTCCTGCTTCTCCCGCACCAGTTCGCGTTGCCCCCGCCTTTGATCCAATTCTAAGCCCTTTCGTGGCGGAACTCAACGGCGCACGCGTCCCGGCACGTTCGTGGCGGCCTGCGCGCCGAATGTCATTTACTTGCAGCCGGCACCGGGACCGGCGATAAAGCGCTGCATGTCCGACTGCTCCAC
>Ga0136652_1000528_pt1 | contig 18339 bp, 20 predicted proteins | sample ConPoolayeEmetaG_FD_94864 | JGI IMG/M metagenome (GOLD analysis project Ga0136652, IMG submission 94864) | Hot spring microbial mat communities from California, USA to study Microbial Dark Matter (Phase II) - Cone Pool mat layer E metaG... ...
CACTGATTCATCGAAAATTTTGGATTTATTTTGCTATAAAACCTTGTTTTTATTATTTGTCTAAGAAGCGTAGCTTATGTAGTTTTTTAAAAACAATTCGGCTAAATACACAAAATTCGGCAATTTGAATTATTAAGTGCAATATAACGGTTTTTCTTGGAAATCAATAATAACCTGTCATTGATTAGCATTTTGGTTTAGTTGCTTTCGCATTAAATATAAGTACCTTAATGTAATAATGATTATTAACTGAAAATTATACGTGTGGTGATGATATTTTGCCTATAGCTTTTGTTTTAATCAACACGGAACCCGCTAATGAGGAGAAGGTTCTTAAAGCAGTTTCTAAAATTGAGGGCATAGAGGAAGCATATATCCTATATGGGGTATATGACATTCTAGCGAAAATTAAAACAGAATCGATGGAAAATTTGAAACAGACAATTATATGGCAGATTCGAAAAATCGAAGGGGTTGTTTCAACTCTCACACTTATTGTGGCTGAGGAAGGAGACTAAAAACTGATATCGCTTTTTTCATTTATCACATGCACCTGTCTAATGTAGGAATAATCGTTTACCATTATTCTTTTTATTATTAAACTAATTTCTCAAATTCTAATAAGAAAAACTTTATTAACTCTTATTTACAAAACAACCTTTTTTCATCGCTTTTAAATCGATGGAAAATTTATAAATTGTAAGTCTCTTTTATAGCAAGAGAAAAAATGGACAATTCAAAAATGTGTGAAATTTGTGAAGAAGGTGTAGTAGCGTCAGAGTGCTTTTTGTGTAAAAGGCGGGTTTGTGCGAGCTGCCTATCACAAAGTATTTGTGTTATATGTAATGAAACCTTATGTACCAATTGCAGAAAACAGTTATCCGATAGGGCTTGCAATGTCTGCGGTTCATTAGTTTGCGAGGATTGCAGTGTCAAAATAAATGAAGAAATTATCTGTTTAAATTGTAATCCTAAGAGGCGTTTCTAGGTGACTTTTCTCCACATAGGATTTGATGATACTGATTCTCCTTTAGGTGGTTGTACCACCTATTTATGCGCAAAAATAGTAGAGAAGCTTTCATCCCTAAATGTAACCTTCATTGATTACCCGCTGCTAATACGCTTAAATCCTAATGTACCATTCCGCACCAGGGGAAATGCTGCATTGTGTTTAAGAATAAAAATCAAGGAGGATTTGGAAGAAGCAGTTAAGCAGATTGTTCTTGAAGAAATAAAAAGGGGAGCGAATTTATCATTCAGAAATACTAATCCTGGTATAGTTTTTTATGAAGGAGAAAAAATACCTCCTGCATTGAAGAAACTCTCAATAAAGACTATGCAGGATATTGTAACGGTTAAAGAAGCTCTAAAAACTGCTGAAACCGTAGGGGCTGAAATCCACACCTTAAAAAGTACAAGAGGCATCATTGGTGCACTAGCTGCAATAGGTTCACTCCTTGAAAATGATCACACTTACGAAATCTTAACCTATAGAATACCCGAAAATTACGGAAAACCACGGAAATTAGACTTTGCCTCTATTAAAAATATGAACTCAGCGACTTCTCCAAACACCTTTTGTAATATTGATGATGGACGTATACTTATCACACCTCACGGTCCTGATCCCATACTTTATGGCATTAGAGGAGAAACTGCAGAAATCGTTTATGCGGCGCATAATATGGTCATCTCCCTCGAACCCATTGAAAGATGGATAATTTTCAGGTCGAATCAGGGCACAGACATGCATTTGCGGCTTATAAAGAACATTTCCCAAGTCAGACCCTACGCATCTGTAATATTGGATGGTGAAGTTTGCGGAAAACCAAAAACGATACCCGGAGGCCACATAATTGTGCAGATAAAGGACTCGACCGGAAAAATCGATTGTGCTGCCTATGAACCCACAGGGCCATTCCGAGAAGTAATAAAACACCTAATTCCCGGAGACCAGGTGCGTGTATATGGTGGTGTGCGCCCCGCTTCCAGTCTTCATCCACTCACAATTAATTTGGAAAAAATTGAAATTCTCAAACTGGCGCCATTATTCGTTAAATCTAATCCAAAATGTACCATGTGCGGAAAGAGTATGACCTCTATGGGAAAAAATAAAGGTTTCAAATGCAAGAAATGCGGGTTAAAATCTAGTATTTTTGAAAAATCTACTTTAGAGGTTCCTAGACCCCTTTCCGAAAAACTTTATCTACCTCCACCCCGAGCTCACCGTCACTTGACCCGCCCTAAAGAACGCATTGGCAAATCATCAAAAAAACCAGAAACTATGTTTATACCCTGGCACTACCCATGAAACCTTTTTTATTCATAGTTCCTTTAGTTTTTGTCTAGCAGCAGCGATTAAAATCGGAAAGGCTACAGTTACATCCGCTATTAAATCCACGCTTTTCGCGTTACTTTTCAATTTGCCCCACGAACGTGCTTCATCCAGAGTTGCTCCGCTTAGCCCCCCCGACTCTGGTCTGTCAAGAGTTATTTGGATAGCATAATCAAATCCTTTACCCGTAATGAGCATAGTCTGGAGAATGTGATTTTTAGGAACACCACCACCTAAAATTATGGCGCCACTTTTTTTACTTTCATAAGCTAAGTTTATGATTTGGTGCAGGTCCTCAAGTATGTTTATTTTTAATGGATTTAATTGGGAAAAAAGCCATGCCTGAAGCCCAAGAATAGAATCAGTTATAGCCGGGCAAAATATCGGAACTCCCTTATCTGCGGCTACCTTAACAAAGGATTTCCTATCATTCAGCCTCTTTCCAATTTCATTTATAAGTTCATATACTGCAATGCCCTCCCTCCTTTTTTCAACGTCTATATCCCTAAAGATCTGTTGTATCTTTTCTTCAAATTTCATGAATGCTGCATCAGAAACATATACATCATAAATTCGATTAATCCCTCGCTTTCTAAGATCGGCGTCATTTCCTTCTATGCCCTTTTGATGCTGCCCGCCAAAAGCCTCAATTAAGTCATGAGTTATGTTTGCTCCTGTACTAACAATAACATCTACAAAATCTTCCTGAATCAGGTCTGCAAATATCTGTCCTAACCCTGCGGGCACCAGAGCGCCTGCAAGCCCCAGGAATACTGTGGTGTCGGGGTCGCTCACCATTTCGACAAATATGTCCAAAGCTCTAGCCAAGCGACCCGCACAAAAAACTCCTGCTGCGTCCATCTCTTTAACAAGATCCAAGACACTCATATTTTCGTCTATTTTCATGCGTTCCACTTTCACTTCATATACCCCGAATTAGATTGACTCCAACATCGCCATTTGTTTTTTTCGATAATGTACTTCAAATTTAATCCTAATAACTTGACTTCGATATGTCTTAGTATTTTATTAAGGATAAAATGTTAGGCTTGGTGCTCACTACGTTTTTCGTTCACTTTAATTACGTCCAACTGTAAACATTTTGCTTCTGTATTCAGTATAGAAGATACGCTTGGCTTCGTGCGTCCCTCGTCACCCGAAATTAGCTCCTTAATGTATAATCCTCCTTGGCCTTCAATAATTAACTCCAACCTATTTGAATCCAGTATTTTATAGTCTACCCTGTAAACCTTTTTTGCTCTAACCAGGTTTGCCCTACGATGTGTCACTCTCTTTGGGGTTTGTTGATGTATGATCTCTCCTGTAAGTTTAGTCTTTAATAGTTCTAGCTTTTCTAATGGTACTTGATCTTTTAGTTCTACCAATGCACAGTAGGTTTTGGTAGAGATTTGAGACATCGCCTTAATATTTCTAACTTCATCCTTATTTGAAAAACTGAGGTCCATTACCTTTACTTTTCCTTCAGAGTAGGTATTGATTATATTTTCCAACTCTTTTAGGTCTATATTTCGCTTTTTGGGGTTTTTAATTTCTAAGACAAACCGACGCCCACTTCCCAACATTCTGGCGTCAATATCCTCTCTACCTGCTCCATGAAATTTTGATTCCTCTCCTCCCGTGATTTCAAGTACTGGTTTAGCAATTATTTCTTCCACCGATTCTTGGTACATTTTACCCGTGCCCCCGCATCTTTCACATCCTTTTCCGCGACATTGCCGGCATGGCCATTTAGTTTGAGGGATACCTCTCTTAAGTTTCAAGTATCTCCCCGAAATATAAAGAGGATTAACCTCAATCGATATTGAAAAGTCTTCTAAATCCAAAACTACTAGTATATCTGGTCTATTAAACTCAGCCTTTTTGCCGGTAATTACTGTTAACATCTTACCAATCTCGCGATTTATTTCCGCCTTTAAGGCCTCACCAGTGCTAATTCCAAAAGTCGCCCTCAAAGCATCCTCCTTTTCAGAAATTCGGGGCGGAACCTTTGATCCTATAAGGAAGTTGTTAAACTCATATTTGCCTACCTCTGAAGCAATTTTCCTTGCGATTTCCTCCTTTTTGGAAAAAATATTTTCACAAATTTCACATTTTCCTTCTATTCTGAGTTCCAAGCCCATTGATTGAAGAATCCCTAATGCGGGAGCAAAAAAACCGTTAACAGCTACAGTTCTTAATAAGCTCTCTCCCCTAACTTTGTCCTTCGTGAAAAATTCATGGCCCATTAGCGTTAGGATCGTCTTTATTGAACGCCCTCTTTCTTCATTACTAAGTCCTGTTCCCAATAAAGCAAATTGTCTTCCCAAGCAGTTATTGCAAAGCTTATAAGCTTTTAAAATTTCCATAGCCTGGTCAATCAGTCCCATTGTTACCATTACCCCACAAAGTGTCTAACCAGTTTTGTACCATAATAATGAAATTATCAACTGGACTATTACCACTAAAAAGTACTTCCATATATCCCTGCTCAACTAGTTTATTCCTCATAAAATCAGGAAACGGATATTCAAGCGGTACAATACAATTTATACTCCCTTTAATAATTATCTCTTCAATATTCCTTCCCTTTAAATTTGGGAAGATTACCTGTTCCGCATCGATATTTCTAAGCCTATCAACTAAATCAACATAATCTTCGAAGATATAAGCCCCTCGCTTCGATAAAACCTTTTTATTCTTTTTATTATTTAGTTTCTTTACTTCTCCAAGTACCTTCATTAACAGAATAGAAGTAGATCTTATGTCTGGTCCTAAATATCTTAACTCACTGCCCACTAACTTGATAGTGTAATTTTCATCTTTAACTATAATATAGAGAACTGTATCTTTTCTGATTCCATGAGAAAGAAAAAAAGCAGCTCTTATACATGCTCCAAGCCTTGAAATAGTGTTATCCACAAGTCCCAAATCAAGTTTTCTTTTGTTAATTGTAGAAATACTATTTAACACGACGCTGAAAATTCTCATGCTAATTTTCCTTTCCACTTCTTTATCTGTTCTGGCGATATACCTTGAGGTATCTGCATTCCATGTTTCCCTCTTAACCTCTGCTTTCCCATCATCTTTGCTACTTTTTTAGCTGCAAAATACTGGTCGATTAATTCCTTGACCTCTTTCGGTTGTGTTCCAGATCCTCTAGCAATTCGAATTATCCTAGAACGGTCGATTAGCTTGGGATTAACCAGTTCCTCCCTAGTCATTGATTGCATCATCACCTTCCAGTACTTCATTTTATCATCAGCAACATCCTTTAACTCATTTGGGAATTTGGCGCCAACTCCTAAAAGTTCCAAAACTTTACTTACGGGACCCATTTTCTTAAGTTGCTCCATAGCATTATAAAAATCTTTTAAAGTAAACCTTCCGCTCAAAAACGCCATAGCCGCCTCCTTATCCGGCGTTAATTCCGCCTCTCTAACTTTGTCTAGAAGACTTTGCAAATCGCCCATTCCTAATAGGCGCCCCACAAAGCCGGTTGGGTTAAAACTCTCAATGTCTTCAATCTTTTCACCATTGCCTATGAATTTAATTGGAGCTCCCGTAGCTGCTACTGCCGAAAGAGCGCCACCCCCACGAGCCGAACCGTCCAACTTGGTGACAATTATAGACCCAATATTTGTAGCTTCCTTAAAAGCTCGGGCTTGAACAGATGCTTGTTGCCCAAGGGTTCCATCCACCACCAATATTATCTCCTGAGGATTAATGGCCTTTGCTATGTCTTGCATTTCCTTCATTAGCCCCTTTTCCTCCTTATGCCTTCCCGAAGTATCAACGATAATCGCTTCACACCCCTCTTTTTGCAGTACCTCTATTCCTTTCTTGGCTACGGAGACACTACTCTTACTATTTGGATCTCCATAAAATTTTACACCCAATTCACTAACTAACTGATAGAGTTGTTCATATGCACCAGCACGGAATGTGTCGGCGCAAACCACCCCTGTTTTTATGCCTCTTTTAGTGAAGTACCTTGCGAGTTTAGCAACTGTAGTTGTTTTACCAGAACCTTGGATCCCTACGAGCATGATAATATTTGCTTTTCCCGGAGTTATCTCAAGAGGATACGCTTTTTTACCGAGAATATTGGTTAACTCGTCATAAACTATTTTCACAATATGCTCTCTTCTACTTATGCCTGGAGGTAATGTCTCGTCAAGAGCTCTTTTCTTAATCCTCTCGCTTAACTCAAAAACAAGTTCCACGTTTACATCAGACATTAGCAGCGCTCTCTGAAGCTCTTTAACTAATTCCTCGACAGCTTCTCTATCTGCCACATTTGAACGCAGAATCTTATTTATCGCGTTCCTAAGACCTTCACCCAATTTCTCTAAGACCATTATACTCACGTCCTCAAAAGCGAAGCGGTGTTATTTTTAACCATGCTCACTGTAATTATTAACATTATGTATTAGGAAATAAATAATGTTCTGTTATAGAAGTTTCGTTTAACATTATGTATTCCGCTCATGAAACCAGTCTGGCAGAACATTCCTACTTTTTCGAAAGGGCTCTAATTTAGGTTTCTCTTCCTTGTGGCGAAGGCTCTTCAAAAAATCTGATATTGTCTTTCTTCTGACTTTTGGAGCCTTACCGCCCCCTTTTGCCAGGGCAGCCAAACAATTCCATATGTTTAATCAAAATGCTATTCGGCGGTATTGGCTTATTTTTTTGGGATGTTTCTTTGCCTCTGCAAATACTCGTCCCCTTTCTATGGAAAGATGTTAAAAGAGGGAAATGAGGACTCCAGCAAATTTTTCCCAAAACCTGGAATGTTACCTAAATATATAGAATATATCCCGTTTTGTATGTTAAAGTATCAACTCGGCGCCCATATTAGAGATTCGGATCCTCCAAAAATCAAATTTTCAAAAAACTTAAGTTCCAATACATTCAAAGTATTAAACAGTGCGATAGTATTTCTAACAGACCGCTAAGATGTCCTTTTTCCGAGACGATATAATTATAATAGTATGGTCCTTTATGGGTGTATAATAATTGAATGTGGTTGTCTTATTTAGTGGCGGAAAAGATTCAAGTTATGCTACCCAGTGGTGTATTGATCAATCTTATACCATTAAGGCCTTAGTGTCTATTTTTCCCAAGAGAGCAGATAGTTATATGTTTCATGTGCCTAATATCGAGTTAACTCGGCTTCAGGCTAAAGCGGCAGGTTTGCCTCATGTTATAAGGCAATCTTCTGGGATTAAAGATGAAGAGGTTAAGGACTTGGAAGCCGTGATTCAACAATTGGATATTGATGGTATTGTTTCTGGCGCTATTGCCAGCGAGTATCAGAGGTCACACATAGAATTTGTCGCAGACAAATTGGGACTGCATAGCATAAACCCACTTTGGCATAAAGATCCAATACTCATATTGAAAGAAATGATAAAACGTGATTTTAATATAATTTTTACTGGCGTATTCGCTCTAGGCTTCGATGAAAGTTGGTTAGGACGCAAACTGGACGAATTCTCTCTAAAAGATTTAATTACTCTAAATAAAAAGTATGGAGTAAACTTGTCAGGGGAGGGAGGAGAATATGAAACCCTAGTACTAGATGCACCATTTTTTAAAAACATTATAAAAATAGTCGAATCTGAGAAAATTTGGCAAAAAGACAGTGGGTATTTAAATGTTAAGCTGGCTGAGCTAATAGCAAAGTGAGAATCTTTAAATTAATCTCTTTTTAACGTATCCTAGTCCTCAAATAGTTAAACGCTTGTGGTTAAAATGGCTAGAAACTCAACCATATCAAAAGAGCAAGTTGAACATGTGGCCTGGCTTGCGAGGATAGAGTTAACCGAAGAAGAAAAACAAGCCTTCACAAAGCAATTAAACGAAGTGCTAGACTACTTCAAGAAAATTAATGAGATAGATACCTCAAATATCGAACCTACTTACCACGTTCTAAATTTAGTGAATGTTCTGAGAGAAGATAAGGTTGAGCCCTCCTTACCCAAAGAAGATGCTTTGAGAAATGCTTCACAAAAAGAAGACTCTTTCATAAAAGCTCCAAAAATCATCTGAAGCCTTCACTCACCACTAAAAGTGACCCGCAATGGTGGATTACAGTGAATTGACCTGTCATGAACTTAAAGAAATGATAGATAAAAGAGAAGTTTCTTCCGAGGAGATAGTAAACTCGGTTTTTGAACGTATACATAAATTCGAGTCAAAGATACATGCATATATCTCACTATTTCGAGATTCTGCTCTAGAGGAGGCAATAATAATCGATGAAAGAATTCGGAGGGGTGAGACCGTAGGGAAGCTAAGCGGTATACCCATTGCGGTTAAAGACATTATTTCTACAAAAGATAAGGTTACTACTTGTGGCTCAAAGATTCTTGAAAATTATATTCCGCCATTCGATGCCACAGTAATTGAGCGTATTAAAAAAGAAGGCGCCATAATTATCGGCAAAACCAACATGGACGAATTTGCTATGGGCTCCTCCACTGAGAATAGCGCTTTTGGCTACTCTCGTAATCCTTGGTCATTAGAACATGTTACTGGAGGATCTTCAGGAGGCAGCGCAGCCGCCTTAGCGGCGGATGAAACAATACTAGCCCTTGGAAGCGACACTGGTGGTAGCATAAGGTGTCCGGCAAGTTTCTGTTCCATCGTTGGATTAAAACCGACCTACGGACTAGTAAGCCGCTATGGGCTTGTGGCTTATGCTAATAGCTTAGAGCAAATAGGCCCGATGGCAAAGGACGTTACAGACTGCGCCTTGTTATTGAGCATAATCAATGGAAATGATTACCGCGATAGCACCTCCGCGCCCTTCCCAAATAAAAATTACATGAATGCTTTAGTCGACGATGTTAGAGGCCTTACACTTGGGGTTCCAAGGGAATTTTTTGGTGAAGGAACAGATAGTGCTGTAGAAAAACTTGTTTGGAACGCCATTCACAAATTTGAGGATTTAGGCGCCCATTATGACGAAATATCTATGCCCCACATTGTTTATTCCATTCCCACTTACTACCTAATAGCAATGTGTGAGGCGAGTTCAAACCTAGCCAGATTTGATGGTATCCGTTATGGTTTTCGGGCGGAAAAAGATGATGCCGACTGGAATGAGGTTTTTAGCCTGACTCGCCAAAAGGGATTTGGACCAGAAGTTAAACGGCGCATAATCCTTGGAACCTTTGCCCTCTCAGCAGGATATTATGATAAGTATTACCTTAAGGCGCTCCAAATTAGAACATTGATAAAAAATGATTTTGAAAAAGCCCTATCAAAATATTCCGCCCTTATTGCTCCTACAATGCCAACGCCCCCCTTTAAAATTGGCGAAAAAATCGAAGATCCGCTGAGTATGTACATGATTGATATAGATACCGTTCCAATAAACCTAGCCGGTGTTCCCTCAATTTCTGTTCCATGCGGTTTTGTAAACAATTTACCTGTGGGGATGCAGATTATAGGACGCTTTTTCGACGAAGAAACCATAATACGGCTAGCATACTCCTATGAACAGAATACTCCCTTTCATAGAAAAAAACCAAACCTTTGAAAATTTATCCTGAACTAGGATACTTTCAAAGATTATTCTAAACGATCCATGACATAAAATCTGGTACTAAGTTGGTGAAAGAGTTGGTTAACACCCAAAGATCAATTAACCTCGAAAAAGACCAAGTCAAAATTGGATTGGAAATACATATTCAAATAACCGCTCTAAAAACTAAACTTTTCTGCGGGTGCTCTTCAGACTACAGGGGCAAAGAAGCTAATACTCTTGTGTGTCCAATCTGCCTTGGTCTACCGGGATCTTTGCCTGTTACGAATAAAAGAGCAATCGATTTCGCGATAATGGTAGCCCTTGCCTTAAATTCCACAATTTCCCACCGCACAATATTTTACCGCAAAAATTATTTTTATGTGGATATGCCTAAAAATTTTCAAATCTCACAATACGATAAAGCTGGTGGAGTTCCCCTATCTACTGGCGGAATTATTAGCTTCGAAGTTAATGGAACAGTCAAAAAAGTTAGGATTAAAAGAGTGCAACTCGAAGAAGATCCTGCCCGTTTGTCTTATTATGGAACTATCGATAGCTCACCTTACACCCTCGTTGACTTTAATAGAGCAGGCATTGCCTTATTGGAAATAGTCACAGAACCAGACATTAACTCGCCCGATGAGGCGCGGCTTTTTCTACAAAAACTTCGCTCCATTATAGAACATCTAGGAGTTTCTAATGGTGACCTACAGGGATCGATGCGTTGCGATGCAAACATTTCCCTCCAAGATGGAAAACGCGTCGAAATAAAAAACATCACATCATTTTTAGAGGTAAAACGGGCATTGCAATACGAAATAATTCGACAAAAGCAGCTAATAAGGAGGGGGTCAACCGTAAAGCAAGAAACAAGGCACTGGGATGCTGATAGAAGATTAACAATATCCCTCAGAACAAAAGAAACCGAAAGCGATTACCGCTATTTCCCCGAGCCTGATTTAGTTCCAGTAGAAATCTCACAAACTTGGATTGAAGAGATTCGGTCCAAAATGCCAGAGCTACCAGACGAGCGGAAAATACGTTTCGTAAAAGAGTATGGCGTACCTGAGTATGACGCCACAGTAATCACAAACTCAAAAGCACTTGCAGACTTTTTTGAAGAATGCTGTCGTTTGTATCCCGATGCTAAAAAAATTAGCAATTGGATTATGACGGATTTAACCCGCAACCTAAAGGATTTAGGAATCGAAATTTCCGAATCAAAAATAAAACCAAAACACCTAACAGACATGTTAAGGCTCATAGACAAAGGTGAAATAAGCGGTAAAATAGCCAAAGAACTTCTGAGCAAAATGGTAAGCACAGGAGACTCCCCCCAAACCATAATAAAAAGAGAAAACCTCTTAAAAATTAGTGATGAAGCTCAAATAAAAAAGATTGTTGACGAAGTATTCAAAGAATTCCCCAAGGCTGTACAAGACGCTAAAAAAGACCCTAACGCCGTGAATTACTTAGTTGGACAGGTTATGAACAAAACAAGAGGAAAAGCAGATCCCGAAATTACAAATAAATTGATAAGAAAAATGCTAGCAGAGCTCGAATAAAAAACACCTATTTTACACCAACTAAATATTCCAAATATAATATACCCATTTTCAGCATAATTACTCCTGTCCTTCTGAAACTTTTTATTCTACAAGTCGGTTAAACGCAAGCAATTTCTAAGCTGTAAATAGTCAATGTAAACTGTTTGCCATTTGTACTGAAAAAAGGCGTTATAGAATGTCTCCCTCAATTCGGAGACACGAAACGAGGGGTAAAGCCCTAAAAAATCTGAATATCCTATTATTACCATGGAAAGTCTAAAATAGTGGCGGAATATACTAATAACATAGCTTTATTATTACGAGGTTTAGCGTCTAATAACTTTTGGCGGTGAGGAATTTATGGAGGCAAAAGATTCTGTCGAAATTATTGAGGATGTCCCTGTAAAAGTGCGTGAACCAAAATTTCTAATCGGTCTCCCTGACGTAGGTTTAGTTGGAATGATATCTGCATCTCACATTGTAGAAACTCTAGATATGAAGATTGTCGCTCATCTTGAATCTGACCTGTTTCCACCAGTAATTGTTCTGCATGGGAGCAAAATATATCACCCCTTCCGAATTTATCAAAAAGATAATATCCTATTATTCTTATCTGAAATTCCCGTACCTCCACTAGCAGTTAATTCCATATCTCATGCAATAACAAAATGGTTAATAGATAAAAAGGTAAGTCTGGTAATGCCGCTCGCAGGCATCCCAGTGCCAAATAGAATTGCCATCGATGAACCCGATGTTTATACCGTGGCTACAAACGATTTCGCCAATAAGATAATTGATGATTTCTCCCTACAACGCCTAGAGGAGGGTATTATGGCAGGGCCCTACGCCAGCATATTGATGGACTGTGCAAAACACAATATACCCTGCCTGGCATTATTAGCACAGAGCTTCCCTAACTATCCAGATCCTGGCGCTGCGGCGTCAATTGTTAAAGTCATCAATAAAGTATTGAAAATGAACATTGATGTTGGTGCTCTCCTAGAAAAGGCTGAGGAAATCCGCATCAAATCAAGAGATCTTATGAAAAGAACTGCTGAGCAGCTTGAATCTATGGGCAAATCGCAGGAGTATGATTTACCTGCAATGTATTCATAGGAGGGAAACCGATGTCTGAAAAGAAAAAAGATATTTTTGAACAATTTATGGAGTATATCTCAGAGTTTGAGAAAAGATTTGATGAGGCCTTCTACTCGATATTAAGACCCTTTAGATTTACTGAGCCTTCTTGGGATCCACAAAGGTGCTGCCTTGTTCCCCTCGTCGATGTTCAAGAGTACCCCGAGGAAATAGTAGTTACAGCAGATTTACCCTACGTGGATAAAGAAGACATAACTATAAATGCTACAGAAAATACGCTGGACATAGACGCAAAAATGAGAAACTCTATACGGTTCGAACGCTGGGGAACAATACAGCGTGACATATCCTTCAACTGTTATCACAAATCAATAAAACTACCGAGCAGGATAGATCCAGAAAAGGCAAAGGCCGAATTTAAAGGAGGCATACTGCGTATATTTCTACCCAAAAAAATAACCAAACAAAAAATACAAATAGACTAATTATAATACTACTTTAGTTATTCCTCTAGCTTAATGAATACGTGCAGGTGGAAATAAATGTCTAAAAAAATAACTGAGGTTTCGAAACTAAAAGTTAGCTCATACCTTCTAATTGACAATGAGCCTTACAAAGTTGTAAGTACAGCAACCTCAAAATCAGGAAAGCATGGTCACGCCAAAACACGAATAGTGGCAGTGAACCTTTTTGATGATACCAAAAAAGACATAGTACTTCCTGGTGACTCCAAGGTTGAGGTTCCATTGATTGACAAAAGGAATGGTCAAGTGATATCTGTCGGAGAAAACACTGTCATGCTAATGGACTTGGAAACCTATGAAACCTTTGAGATTCCTAAACCTAAAGAAGAAGAGTTGGTATCAAAGCTTAAAGAAGGTGCAGAAGCAGAATACTGGAGTGTCATGGGTAAGAAAAAATTAATGAGAATAAAGGGCTAACTACCCCCCGTTTTGTATGTTAATACCCTTTTTTGAATGGTAAACCCATTATTTCTCTTCCAAATAATTTCTTTACTTTAAAAACCTACTCACGTCAAATACCTGAGACAAATCTTGAAAATGTTTTTCACATTTAATGAGAATCGTTAGCTACCCTCCACCACAAAAATCTGAGTCTTTTAAATATCAGACAAGTACAGAGGATCATGTAGTTATGGACGAAAAAGATGAAATTTACGTTTTGGATTCTTCCGCACTAATTGGTGGTTATAATCCCAATTTGACAAACGCTAGACATCTAATAGTGCCCGAGGTCTTTGAGGAGGTAATAGATAACCGCTCACGTATAATTCTAAACTTAGCCGTATCAAACAACCTAGTAAAGGTTAGAGAACCCACACCCGCTTCAATTAGAGTTGCGAGTGATGCAGCGAAAAGTACAGGTGACGATTTTACCCTATCTTCAGTAGATATTCATATTCTAGCTCTGGCTCTCGATTTAAAGAATGAAAATAAAAATCCCATACTAGTCACGGACGATTACTCTCTTCAAAACGCTGCAAAAACTTTAGGTATACCCTTCAAAACTGTAATTAGAGAAGGTGTGAAACAACGCTTCCATTGGGTAAAATATTGTGTTTCCTGTAAAAAACAATATCCCGCCATCTATTCTGAGAAAGTTTGTGAAATATGTGGTGGAGACATAAAGAGACGGATATCAAAAAAAGTCAATTAAAAGCATTTTTCATTCTTCAATATCCTTACAGAAAAAAGGCGCCAAAATTAACTCACCACCATGTAAGAGAGTGAATATTCAAATTGGATGAGACTGCCCAACTCTCTAGTCAGTATAATTATTCTCCAAGTGTGGTTTCTAGACTAATCGAATACTATGGATACACAAGGGCAGAAAAAATTATAAAAGAATTGAAAACACCAAGCCGAATTTTCTCAATTAGAATAAACACTCTGTTAACATCCGCCAACCATGTGTTAAGAGAATTAGAACAGTCTTCCATAAGTGCTAAAATCCACCCCGACATTAGTGAGGCCATTCTCCTAGAAGTTAAAGGTCCATTTCCAATAGAAGCAATAGGAAAAAAAGTTATCGCAGATAAATTCGCATGTGAAGCTGTAATGCAAGGCTCTGACCTATACTCTTCAGGAATAATTAAACTCGAAAGAATAAAGAAAAATGACCCTGTCGTAATTGAGGATCGATCTGGATTAAAGGTAGCAGAGGGGGTGGCGGTAATGGATAGTAAGGACATAATGAATAGAAAAAATGGTGTTGCGGTGAAAACAACAAAGTCCATATACAAAGTTCCCAACCTGAAAGATTCTTGGATCTATTCCCAAGGATTAATTTACTTTCAAAGTCTCCCAGCAATTATTGCTAGCATACTTCTTGAACCACAACAAGATGAGTTCATAATCGACATGTGCGCAGGGCCCGGAGGAAAAACTACACACACTGCCCAATTAATGAAGAACACTGGCAAAATTCTTGCATTAGACCGCTCCAAAAAAAAGATAGAAAAACTCAGAAGTCACATAAAACGCCTAGGAATCAAAAACGTAATTTCAATAAATTTAGATTCCCGAATCTTAAATAAAAAATACCCATGTCTTAAAGCGGACAGAATCATAGTAGATCCGCCTTGCACCGCAATAGGAGTAAGACCAAAACTCTATGACAACACCACCGAGAAACAAATCATATCCACATCGGCATATCAACGCCAATTTTTAAAGATCGCTGCAAAATTATTGAAGCCAGGAGGCACAATGATCTACAGCACATGCACCCTGACAGTCGAAGAAAATGAACTAAACATAAAATATTGCCTAGAAGAACTCGGACTAGAACTCAAAGACCTATCCAAAACCTTTGGCTCTCCAGGGCTATCACGCTACTTCTCAGAGGCAAGAAAAACCATCCGATTCGAACCAGATTTACATGGAACCCCCGGAAACTTTATTGCCGCTCTAACTCGACCCTAAGGCATCTCTAAATTGTTATAAGATTCGCTCTCATACCCCTCAGATCCAGAATAGCAATTGTTCCCCTCCCAATGGTCACAACTCCATTCACAATAGGGTAACTACAGCTACCCGGATTTAGTGCCAAAACTCCATTCTGCTCCCTAATATACGCCTCGTGACTATGACCACTAATTACAACATCATACCTCCCAGACAGAATAAGTGCCTCAACAACTTCGGGAAATTCTCCATGTATAAGCGCCACCCTCCTATCATTAACATCAAGTTTACAAAAACCGTCCCTCAATTCTCCACCAAACCTACCCAAAAATTTTCTCAAAGCAGCCCGATCACCATCATTATTACCAGTAACGCATATAATTTTACACCTTAATTTCTCAAATTCCCTAACACTGAAAGGGCTCACAATATCCCCCGCATGAAGCACCAACTCAACAGATTCCGAATTAAACAGCTCAACCGCAGCACGAATAGCCTCAATCCTATCATGACTATCCGAAATCACACCAACCAGCAATCAAAACGCCTCCCACATAATGATATGTGATAGATTATTCCTTCACCCAGCGAGCTCCACTTAAAGTATACTCCTTTTTATGGGCTGCTTATTCCTAGGCAGCTTTCCATATTTGAGCTTCTTTCTTGTATCTCTCCACAGCATCGATAAGCGCCGAGAACAATTCCTTCCTATGCTTTCCAGCAACTACCACATACACCACTTCCTCACCTACACCAAATTCTCCAACGTTATGGTGAATATGCACATCAATTATACCTTCCCTACGTTTAATATCCTCACAGATACCAGTTAGTGTTTCGTTTGCCTTTTCCTCGTATGCTTCCAACTCTAGCTTTTCTACAGGAACTCCCTCCTGCGACTCGCCACGAACAATCCCAATAAAACAGGCAATAGCGCCAGCCTTATTAATATTCGGGTTCTTCCTAATTTCACCAATAATATCCATAAGAGAAATCTCACCTTTATTATGTACCTCACCACTTCTCATAATTTACACCTCCTAAATGTAAACAAAAATTGAAGATATTTTTACGCTCAAATTTGAACTGTATCCACTATTGTACTATTTGAGCAATTTTAACAGTATATCCAAGACTTTTAAATCCTTAAATGGCAACATTAAATATATATTAATAATCCTTATAGACTCCACCCGACAAATATTTAAAACAAACAACATAAAGAAAGCCTAGAAGAAATGGTTGCAGGGCTAGCCAAGCAGGTCAACGGCGCTGGACTCAAGATCAAAGAGAAAAACAACAAATAGTTAAGAAATCCAGTCCCGTAGGGGTTCAGGAGTTCGAATGGAGATTGGCTTCATCTCCCGAGACTCTCCTGCCCTGCACCAACCTTCTTCCCCTTATTTAACCCGCTTTTTTTACGCTCAAACAATCTGCTCTAAAAACATATTACTGGGGTACCGACATATCTTTTAATGCTATTTATTATTACTAATTCAAATGGGTAAAAGGATCCTACTGGAGAATAACTGTCATGGTAGAGCAATATTGTAAAACTTAATTCTGCATATTATGTGAAAGGATAATTGTTTGTCTTTTAGATTTTTTTCTAATTTACCCCCTCCTGTTAGCGATTATTCAAAGAAACCTTTTGACATGTGTTAACTTATACATAAACATAATGTTATCAATCGACAGGAGCATCTTTCAGATTGTTTAATTAATATCTTCCATACTGGTTTTGTTTTTGAAGCATCTTCATAAATTTATTTTGTCTTTTTAATGTCTTCTAGGAACTTTAGTAAGATTTTTGTTTTTTCACTTTCGTTGTTTAATCTTACGATTCTCATTTGTTTCCATCTTGTTATTTCTTCAATTAAATCTTGGTCTAGGAGTTTTTTTATTACTCTTCCCACTGTGCTATTGGCTACTTTTGTGTTTTCTGCAATTTCGGATAAGTTAAAGGCTTTGCCTTTATTTTCTAGTAGGAACTGTAATATTCGAGTTTGAGCCAAGCTACCGAAAATTTGCTCTAATTCTCTCAAAACGAATTCACCTGAGACTAGTATACTATTCTTGTTCCTATATTCTCCCCCGCAACTACTTTCAGTATGTTCTGGGGGTCTTCCCCACTAATTATCCATGCAGGAATTTTTGATCTTTCTAGAATCTTTAATGCCACTGGGTCGAATAACTCGTATTTACCTGCAGAGAAGCCCTTTTCACTTAGTATTTCTTGGATTTCCTTTATTGTGATTTTATCAATTTTTTTGGCATTTGGATCCTTTTTGGGGTCTTTGGTGTAAACCCCATCTACGTCTGTAACGTTTATTAGCATGTCTGCTTTTATTCGCTCTGCAACAAGTGCTGCTACGGCATTAGTTGATTGTCCCGGTTGTAAACCACCGACAACTACTATTTTTCCCGTCGCAACTGCACCGGCTACCTCTTGTAAGGTGTCTGGAATTGTGGGATAGGCTTCTCTATCTAGAGCACCTACCATCAATTGAGCATTTAACTGGGCGGCTCTTATTCCAATCTCGTCACAAAGACCTTCGGGGGCTCCTAGTTTACGTGCGGCCTCGATGTATTTTCTCGCTATTTTGCCTCCCCCAAGAATAATAGCTGGTATGTCTATGTTTTCTTTTCTGAGTTTCAAGATTGTTTTGGCATACTCGGCAAATCTCTCCAAGATAATGTTTCCCGATTCGTCCTGGATTAAGGAACCCCCAATTTTTAGTACAATCTTCATTTTGTTGAATCACTCTCCAATTTGAAATCGAATAATAAAATCTTTTATATTTTGTTAAATGTTGCTGAATCTCCCTTTAAATAATTAGGCTCCCCATTAAAGAACCCCCTTCACTTTAAAGAAACTAGAAGGGCACAATGTAATAA
>Ga0136652_1000530_pt1 | contig 18292 bp, 18 predicted proteins | sample ConPoolayeEmetaG_FD_94864 | JGI IMG/M metagenome (GOLD analysis project Ga0136652, IMG submission 94864) | Hot spring microbial mat communities from California, USA to study Microbial Dark Matter (Phase II) - Cone Pool mat layer E metaG... ...
GCCAAAAAGATTGATATAACTTTTGTCCACTCCAAAGTGATATAGAAAAGCCCTTTTTAAGGCTCCAAATCGAAAAAGAGGCCTCTATACAAGGCCCCCTTTCGGAGGCAAAATCGAGCAATTTTACACTTCACCCTGCTCAAGGCCTACTTTTCATCCACAAAACTTATATATAGTCACTCAATATATTGTCGTGCAATATATTCAATAGCTGATATCCCAATCCAAACAAACAAAAATCAAGGCAGGCTCAAAAAAATGGACGAATTCGAAAGAAAACTGCAATGCTGGATAAGAGAAATGAACCGGGGAATACTAGAACTAATCGTACTAGCACTAATAAAAACCGAATCAATGCACGGAGCAGAAATCTCAAAAAGAACATATCAAATCAGCGACGGAAAAATAGAACTCAAACCAGGAACCATATACCCCCTCCTAAAACGCCTACAAGAAGAAGGATGGATAAAAAGCGAGCCCTACCACCCCCAAGGAGAACGAGGACCCGAGAGATACATATACTTCTTAACCGATTCAGGCGACAGGCTATTCCAAGAAATGCTAGTACACTTCACACAATCCATATCCAACCTACTAACCTTCATGGATGAAGAATTCGGACTCCTAAAACGCCTGCAAACCACAATGAAGGAAACAAATAAAGAATAAAGATAACACGAGGAGGATTTTTGAAAAATGCCACAAGAAGTTGAATTAAAAGTAGCAGAAATAGATAGACGAAGCGCTGGGAGAGGCATAGTCCGCGTAGACCCAGATGCCATGGCCAAACTACAAGTAAGCTCAGGCGACATAATAGAAATAAACGGACATAAAAGCACCGGAGCAATCGTAATGTACGGACCCCCAGAAGACCGAAGAACCGGACTAATAAGAATGGACGGGCTAGTCAGACAAAACAGCGGAAGCAGCCTAGGAGAATACGTAAAAGTCAGAAAAGCAGAAACAAAACCAGCAACCAAAGTAGTCCTAGCGCCCGCAGAAGAGGGAAGCAGACTTCGAGCCAACGAAGAAGCTCTAAAAGGAACACTGCTCAACAGACCCGTAACAAAAGGCGACCTCATAAGCATTATGGGAACCATACCCCGACAAAGAGAGGACGCCTTCCCCTTCTTCGGACCAGCAAGACCCTTCTCCCTTGGAGAAATAAGACTAGTAGTAACCCAAACAAACCCCACAGGAATAGTCCAAATAACCGAAACTACAAAAATAGACCTCCTACCCGAAGCAGTATCCCTAGCCAAAGCAGTACCCCTTGTAACCTACGACGACATAGGAGGACTAGACGAAGCCATAATGCGAGTGAGAGAAATGATAGAACTGCCACTAAAACACCCCGAACTATTCCAGAGACTAGGAATAGACCCTCCAAAAGGAGTACTACTACACGGACCACCAGGATGTGGAAAAACGCTCCTAGCAAAAGCGGTTGCAAATGAGAGCGACGCCTACTTCATATCACTCAACGGGCCCGAAATCATGTCAAAATTCTATGGAGAATCAGAAGCAAAAATAAGAGAAATCTTTGAAGAAGCCGAAAAAAATGCGCCCGCCATCATATTCATAGATGAACTAGACTCCATAGCGCCCAAACGTGAAGAAGTAACAGGAGAAGTGGAAAGAAGAGTAGTAGCCCAACTATTAGCACTCATGGATGGACTAAAAGGCAGAGGAAGGGTAATAGTAATAGGAGCCACAAACAGACCCAACAGCATAGACCCCGCACTGAGAAGACCCGGAAGATTCGACAGAGAAATCGAAATTGGAATACCTGACAGAAACGGCAGAAAAGAAATACTACAGGTACACACCAGAGCCATGCCCCTAGCAGAAAACGTAAACCTAGACGAACTAGCAGACCGAACACACGGATTCGTAGGAGCAGACCTAGCAGCACTAGCACGAGAAGCAGCCATGCACCGACTAAGAACAGTACTACCCGAAATAAACCTAGAAGAGGAAACCATACCTCAAGAAACACTTGACAAACTTGTAGTAGACCAGAACGACTTCGAAGAAGCACTAAAAATGGTACACCCCTCATCCCTAAGAGAAGTAATGCTCGAAATCCCCACAGTAAAATGGGAACACATCGGCGGACTAGAAAACATAAAACAAGAACTAAAAGAAGCAATAGAATGGCCACTCAAATACCCCGAAATATTCAAAAAAGTAGGAATAAGACCACCAAAAGGAGTACTACTACACGGACCACCAGGATGCGGAAAAACACTCCTAGCAAAAGCCGTAGCCACAGAATCACAAGCAAACTTCATATCAATAAAGGGTCCAGAGGTTTACTCTAAGTGGGTCGGGGAGTCTGAGAAGGCTATTCGTGAAGTTTTCAGAAAAGCGAGGAGTGCTGCGCCGGCGATTATTTATTTTGATGAGTTGGATTCTTTGGCTCCCCGTCGTGGTACTTGGGAGGGTACTCGTGTTTACGAGAGTGTTTTGAACCAGATTTTGGTGGAGATGGATGGTATTGAGGATCTTAAGGGTGTGGTTTGTGTGGCCTCGACGAACCGTCCCGATCTTGTAGATCCTGCTTTGCTTCGTCCCGGCAGGTTTGACCGCTTGGTTTTGGTGCCCCCTCCAGATCGTGCTAGTCGTTTGAGGATTCTTGAGATTTATACTGTGGAGAGGGGTATGCCTTTGGCGAAAGATGTGAAGTTGGAGAAGCTTGCTGACAGGACTGAGGGATTCAGTGGTGCGGATTTGGAGAACCTGTGTCGGGATGCGGGTATGGCTGCGATTCGTGAGAAGGGTCGGGATGTGAAGGAGGTTAGTATGAAGCACTTTGAGGAAGCATTTACTCGGGTTACTGCGAGTATTACTCCTGAGATGGTTAAGCAGTACGAGGAGATCCAGCAGAAGCTGATGGGCAAACGGGAGAAGCTCAGTTTGAGCTACCTTGTTTAGGGTAGCTTCCTTCTCTTTTATTCCTTTTTTAATCTATTATCTGCTTTTAAATTTTAGGCCCGGGATAGGAAATGGTTTTGCTTTTTTATGTTATGTTTTGTTTTTGGGCTCTGTTTCTCCAGTATTGGCCGTATGCTATTAGGACTGCGGTTGTTGCGAGGCAAGCTGTTACGATTATTAGTGATAGGAATACGTCGTAATCGCTGTATTGTCTGAATAGGTTGTGGACTGCTATCCAGGCGTAGGCGAATGTTATTGCTGCAGTGCTGGCGAAGGATATCGCGCCTTTTAGTAGTTGGTTTCCATAGTGTTCTATGTATTCGTTGAGTGTTTTTTTGAGTTCTGTTTTTTGGTTTTCTTTGGCTTTTTTGAGTTCTTTTTCGGTTTTTTTGTAGTTGTTTTTTATCCATTTTAGTGTGTAGTATGTTATTATTATTCCTAGGACGGTTAGGGTGAAGCCGATTGTTAGGAATACTCTTAGATAGTCGTGGAAGAGTGGGGGGAGGGGCTTGAAGATTATTCTGGCCAGTATTCCCGTGGAGATGCTTATGACTCCTAGGCATACTAGGAGTGTGCCCCATAGTTCTAGTTTTTTTCCTAGTTCTATGAATTCATGTTTTGCGATTATTTCTTTTATCATTTTTTTCACCGTGTTAAGTGGTATTGAGGGACTCTTTTTGACTTTGGGCAATTTAAACTTTTAGCTTTTTGGATTGTTTTTGGGTCTTGTTTGGTTTTTGTGCTTTCGGTTTGTTGTTTCTTTTAGTTTTAACTTGTTTTTGTGAGTAATTGGTTGTTTTCTATTTTTTTAGGGAGTTGTTATTGATAAATAAGTTGTTTTGCTGTGGGGGTTGCGTTTTTGAATAATTTTAAATATGCGTCTATCCCTTTGTTTATTGTAGCTCTGGCAGATGGATTACCCTTTTTCCTCTCTCAGAGTTTACAACATAATACCAAATTATAGTAGGGTTAAGGAATTGAATGAAAGCGGTAATGTTAAGGTCGGAGTTCGCGGAGTATATCTAGCACAGACTAGTTACGGAAAGTCTCCGGTTGTAGTTTTATCCGATGGTAAGGGCAGATTACTTCTAATTTTTATTGGTGCATATGAGGCGGCGAGTATACAAATGGCTTTGAATGATACTAAGCCGGAACGTCCGGGAACCCACGACCTGTTGGTTAACGTGTTATCCGAAATGTCTACCGAAGTTGAACGGGTAGCAATAATTGATATACAGAAAGGTGTCTACATAGGGCGCCTTTATGTTAAGTCTAATGGGAACCATAGGGTTTTGGATGCGAGGCCCAGTGATTGTATAGCAATAGCTCTTCGAACCAAGTCGCCAATATTTGTAAAGGAAGAAGTTATGGGGCGCTGCTCGGTTACAGAAGAATACTTCTCTAAGTACTCCGATAGTATGGAGGACATAGAATTAGGCTAAAAAAAGGGTCAACGTTTAACCCCCTCCACAAATCTGGACTTTTACCCCAAAAATTTCGACACCTTACTGGAGATTGTTGACACGCTTTGGTTTGATAACGTTTTTTCCTTTAATGTTGATTGTTAGTTCGGTTTGCTTTTGCTTGCTGAATGTTTGTGGGGATTTTGGGCCTTAGACTAGGAGTTTGACCTCTTTTCCTCTAATTTTGATTATCTTGTACCTTTTGAGGGCGTTTATGGTGGTGGTGTAGCTTTTAATCAGGCCGAGTGAGGTTTCTGTTACGAAATCTATTTCTTCTATCATTTTGCCTGCGACCCAGTCTCGCATTTCGAATTTGTCGCAACTGTTATGGTCCAGTAAATAGTTGATTATGTAGATTAGTGTTGGGAATTTCACTCTGATGCCATGTTCAAAGTCTTTGTGGAAGTCCTCTAATCTTCTTCTTAATTTGGGATCTTTAGCTCTGCTGTATACTTCTTTGAATCTTTCACTGAATTTTATGCCGTAAAATTCCGCGAGCCGGGTGTATTCTTCCATAGGTTTATAGAACTCCTATATATAAATATAAATGATACTATGGATTTTTATGCTGATATTCAAACTCTTTTTACTAAATCTGAATTTTTATAACTTTTCTAATTTTAAATCACTTTTTGACAGTATATTAACAGTTTAACTACCTGATAGGTGTTTTTTGGTTTGCAGTGTGTATTCTTATTTGTTGACTAGTGGAGTGGGTGTTACGGGCTCCCTTTTTTCTAAATCCTAGACCTACTGGGGAGTTAGGTTGTGCATTTGTAGATAGCTACAATAAAAGAAAATTGAATCTTTTTAGATGCACCTTGAACCTACATACCGATAAGCAGCAACAAGTACTGTTCAAAGAATGTGTGGACTTGTTAAATTTGCATCCACAATATGAGCGAGTTCCTTTGTCTTCCACTGTGGGGATTGTGTTGATTCGTAAATTTTTGTCACATTCTTCGCCTTACTAAGAGGAATTTCCTCCTTGTGTTGTACGACAAATTTTAAGTTTAAACCAAGACGTTTTTACATGTCACGTACCCGCCTACGATGAGTGGCGCTGGTTTGGCAGCGCCAAAAATGTACCAGAAAGTTTATATCATCCAATGCTTTAGGAAAACTGCAGAAGCCAACGCTTTTATTGTTGGACGTATTACAGTTAATGTCTCAGAAATACATTCTGGTTTGAGGTGCAGTATGGTGGCTGGAGCTGACTGTTTCCACACTGCTTAAGAGTCTTCAATTTTTGGCGTTTGTTTTTAGTACTTCCAGCCGCTTATATAATGCGTCTTTTGGAGGTTTAAAAGGTGAGTAAGAACCTTTCTTTTAAGCTTAAAACTCCTAAAGGAACTCAGGATTACTACTTCGATTATATGGAAAAAAGAAGTTATATTGAGAATAAAATGCGTACAAATTTTGAGCTTTGGGGCTTTAAAGAGATTCGAACACCCACCTTTGAATACTTTGATTCGCTCGCTACAGGCACCGGTCAAGAACTACAGGAGAGCATGTTTCGTTTCAAGGATAAGGGTGGACGCCAGTTAGCTTTGAGGGCGGAAATGACCAGTCCCATCGCCCGTGTAGTAGCCACTCAGCTTAGAAATCACCCTATTCCAATGCGAATGTATTATTTGGCTCCTATGTTCCGTTATGAGGAGCCTCAGTCTGGGCGCCAGAGGGAGTTTTGGCATGCGGGTATTGAGCTTTATGGAAGCAGTTTACCAGATGCCGACGCGGAGGTGATTGCCGTATTTATCACCACTCTAAATGGAATCGGACTGAAGGGGCTTGTGGTGGAATTGGGTCATGTGGGACTCTTTAAATCTATAGTTAGAGAGGCGGGCCTTTCTCTGGAGGAGGCGGCTGCCATTCGAAGATCTATAGATAAGAAGGACGAAGAGGGTTTGGAGACAGCACTTAAAGAGGTTGATGTGAGCTCCACCATGAAGGATGTTTTTAGGATGCTTCCAAACCTCAGGGGGGATGTCGGAGTGACAAAAAAGATTCTTGATAGGGTTGAAAACGAAGAGGTGAAGGCCTGTATACAAAATATATCTGATATTGTTAAAATTTTGAAGCTATACGATTTGGATTCATATATTATGGTAGATTTGGGTATAGTGCGGGGAATTGATTATTACACGGGTGCGGTTTTTGAGGGATTCGTTCAAAGCTTAGGAATAGCGGTGGGGGGCGGTGGACGCTATGATGATTTGGTAGCACAGTTCGGCGGGGGGTCATTCCCCGCAACTGGATTCGCCATCGGTGTAGACCGCTGCCACCTAGCTCTGGAAAGGCAGGGATTTAACTTTCCACTAAAAAAGAAGCCACAGATACTCGTACTCTATATAGATAAGGAACTGAAGGGAGAGGCAATAAAAATTTCAAAGAGCTTGAGAGAGAATGGATTGTCCACAGAAATGGATATCTTGGAAAGGAAGCTGAGTAAAGGACTAGAACGGGCAAATAAGATGGGAATACCATACGTAGTCATAGTGGGCAAAAAGGAATTCGAACAGGGAGAAGTAGTGGTCAGAAATATGGAGAAGGAGATCCAAGAAAAAGTAAAAATTGAAAATATAATTAGTTACCTACAAGAAGAGAAATAATTCGCCAAAAATTGAACAAATATTTGGTTGAATGCGACTTGGTCTGAGTTACCTGCTTGGAATCCCGGGTTTTTGATTTGGAAAGATTGAATTTTGGAGTGTGTGGAATGGTAAAAATTAGATATTTGAGTTCACTGACTGACGGGGAAAGGCAAGCTTTAGTATCTCGTTATAATTTGGAGTTGGAGGAAGTACTTCCAGTAGTGCAAAGCATTGTGGATGATGTGAGGCGAAGAAGGGACGAAGCCATAATTGATTATACATTGAAATTTGACAAGGTTTTTATCTCTAAAGATAAGCTCAGAGTTTCGGAGGAAGAAATTAACTCCGCCTATAAAAATGTGCCTGAAAAACTGCTTAAAGCCATTAACAGATCTGTGGTTAATATTCGAAAGTTTCATGAAAAACAGATAAATGAATTTTCCTGCAGGACTCAATCTGGAGTCAATGTTTCTCAAATAATTAGACCTTTAGAAAGGGTGGGGATTTATGTACCTGGAGGTAGGGCGGCCTATCCATCGACAGTTTTAATGACCGTAGTTCCCGCCAAGTTGGTGGATGTGGAACAAGTAATTGTTTGCACCCCACCGCAGGAGGATGGAACCATTAACTCCGCAATTCTTGTGGCATGTGGTGAGGCGGGTGTTACAGAGATCTACAAAGTTGGAGGAGCCCAAGCAATAGCCGCAATGGCTTATGGAACTGAGGTGATTCCAAAAGTTGAGGCAATATTTGGACCTGGCAACATTTACGTAACGGCAGCAAAATTTTTGGTCAGCAGAAACGTTAGGGTGGACCTCCCCGCGGGACCCAGTGAACTACTCATAATATCTGATGACACTGGAGACCCTAACTTTATAGCGGTGGATATACTCTCACAGGCAGAACACGACCCCCAAGCCAAAGTGGTACTTCTCACCACTTCAGAGGTATTAGCTCACAAGGTTGAGAGTTCCATAAATAAATTCTTGGAGCTTCTCCCACGTAAGGAAATACTTTGGGAATCCTTGGAAAACCTTTGGATACTTGTTACACGGGATTTGGATGAAGCTGTGGAATTTTCAAATGATTATGCTCCTGAACACTTGGAAATTCATGCTAAATCTCCCAAATCTCTTTTAAAAAAAGTTAAAAATGCAGGAGCAATATTTCTGGGGCCTTACTCTCCAGTAGCAGTGGGTGATTACTCCGCGGGCTCAAACCATGTTCTACCCACGGGGGGATATGCTAAGGCTTACTCGGGGCTGTCCTCATATAACTTTGTGAAGACCATCAGTGTTATTGAATGCTCTCATGCCGGCCTTAAGGGATTGGCCGAAACTGTGGTTACTCTGGCTGAATTTGAGGGCTTATACGCTCACGCAGAATCGATTAAAGCGAGGTTTAAGATTGAAAAATGAAAGGCTCATACGCCAAATAGTATTGGGCTTTAAACCATATCAGGGAGAGATCTCTCCCGAAGAGTTGGCAAAGCAACTCGGTGTTTCCAAAGAAGACATACTACCACTCCACGCCAACGAAAACCTGTTCATAGAAAAGGAGTGGATACTGGAAAAAACTAGAGAGGCGATCTCCACACTGGACTTTCGATCATATCCCGACCCAGAAACAGTTGAAACCAGAGAGGCGATAGCAGAACATTTCGCATTAGAAAGCTCTGAAATCGTTTTGGGTAACGGTTCAGACGAAGTTTTAGACATTCTAACCAAAGTCTTCATCGAGCCGGGAAACGAAACCATTATACTAGAACCCACCTTCGGCATATATCGCTTCTTCACATTACTGCTGAATGGAAAACCCAAGACAGTCCTTCTAAACGAGGACTTCTCACCCAACGTGGAGGCTGTGCTTAAATCCGTAACACCCAAGACAAGAATCATATTTCTCTGTTCCCCAAACAATCCCACAGGAAACCAATACCCCAAAGAAGACATTAAACGTATCATAGAGGAGAGTGGCTGTATTGTGGCAGTCGACGAGGCCTACGCTGACTTCGCAGATTACACACTGCTTAAATGGATTAATGACTACGAGAACCTGATAGTTCTGAGATCCTTTTCTAAATCGTTTGGAATAGCTGGGCTAAGAATAGGATTCGCCGCCACCAATTCTGAACTAGCAGACATCATGAGAAAAACCGTGGTTCCCTACAATGTTAATAAACTGGCCCAGAAAATGGTGACCGTGCTAATTGACTCTTGGGACTATCTATACAAAAAAATATTGGAAGTAAAGGAGGAACGTGAATTTCTCTACAACCAGTTAAATAAGAATGAAAACTTGAAAGCCTATCCTTCGCAGGCTAATTTCTTGCTTTTGAGGGTTGTCAAACCGCAATATACTGCCAAATCCTTACAGAACAAACTTTTAAGTAAAGGAATTCTGGTTAGGGATCGGAGCGATCTTCCACTACTTAGCAATTGTCTGAGAATAACATTAGGGCCAAGAAAAATAAATCAAAGGCTACTAGACTCTATTAAAGAAGCATTCAGTGAGGAGCCATGAAAAACTATTTCGAACTCCAATTGCCCACTGGCGACAAAGGATACGTGAAAAAATCCTCAGCCGATTTCTTGGAACAGTTAAGATGTCTGATATTTGACTGTGACGGGGTTCTTATAGATGTCTCAGACTCCTTCATAACGGCGATAATCAAAACTACAAAATGGTACTTCACAGAAATCCTGAAGCTGGGCCCTATTACGGGTGATTTTATCACCTCTGAGGAAATCAGCCTCTTTAAAAACTCGGGAGGCTTTAACAATGATTGGCATCTAACCTATGGTGTCATCCTATACTTCATAACTCTCCTTCTAATAAACATTAAAAACCACAAGAAGAAACTCTTAGCATTAGTGGAGGGGAACAGGAACCTAGAGTCCAAGTTGCGCAAACTGGAAGAGTTTGGAAACCTTTGTAAATCGGCTGGCTTCGACTCCATGAGGCTAGCTTCCAGCCGCTTTGGCGACTGGAGTCTTAAGAACTATGTGGATTCGCTGGATGAGAGTGGTTTACCCTCAGCTGAAGAAAACGCAAAAAATAAGCTAGCTGAAAGCCTAGGGATAACTTTTGATCAAGCGTCAAAAATTTTAGAGAATTTGTGCCTTTATCAAGGAACAATCTACGACCTCAATATAATTAAGAGATACTTTGAGGAAATATATTCGGGAAGCGAAGTATTCAAGAATGTCTATGGAACCAACCCCATATTCTATAAGGGAACCGGCCTTATAGAGAACGAAAAACTCATACTAGAAGAGCAGGTTCTTAAAACCTTGATTTCGAAACTGGGCTTCTCTAGATTCGGCATTGCATCCAGCCGCCAGCGCAGCCAAACACTCCCCATACTTCAAAGACTTAAAAATTATGAAAACTATTTTGATCTGGATTCCTCTGTTTTCCTTGAGGACATAACTTTGGCTGAAAAAAATCTTCGAAGCAAAGGCATAGAAGTAAGTTTAGAAAAACCCAACCCATACTCACTATTAACGGTGGCAGACAGGATAAAACCTCCAAAAAGGATATTTGGCTATGTTGGAGACACTGTTTCCGACATAATAGCAGCAAAAAAAGCACAGGAACAAGGCACATACTCCGTTTTAAGCATAGGAGTCTTGTGCGCAGCAGCCAATAGGGAATCACTATTTAAAAAATTCATTTCACTGGATGCCGACATTATATTACCCTCCCCAAATGATTTATCACCTCTCTTTACTAACTTGGAGATGATGAAAAATGAGAACCGCTAAGGTGAAAAGAGAGACTCTGGAAACCAGAGTGGAAGTTGAAGTAAATCTTGATGGAACCGGAAAAGGAAACATACAAACAGGCATAAAATTCCTCGACCATCAACTACAAACACTTTCAAAACACTCCCTCATAGACTTTAGCATAACGGCACAAGGAGACCTAAGCCACCACATAATCGAGGACGTCGCCCTAACTATGGGAGAAGCTCTAAATAGGGCTCTGGGGAAAAAGAAGGCAATCTTCCGATTCGGATGGGCAATTACCCCAATGGACGACTCTCTGGTGCTAGTCGCAATAGATCTTGGTGGAAGAAGCTACGTGAACCTAGACCTAAATCTAAAAGAAGTTACCATCGAAGATGTAGAAGCCGAGGATATTGAACACTTTCTATTTTCACTCGCACAATCCGCTAATATGAATCTACACGTAAAAGTATTATACGGGAACAATAATCACCACAAGGTGGAGGCAGTGTTCAAAGCTTTGGCCCTATCCCTAAGACAAGCCGTTAGTATAGACCCCAGAAGAGAAGAAGTACCAAGTGCAAAGGGGACCCTCTAATGCTAATCGGCATCATTGACTATGGAATGGGAAACTTGAGGAGTTTGGAAAACGCTTTGCATATGGTAGGAGCTGACTGCATCATATCTAGTAGGGAAAAGGAGTTAGCCAACTCCGACGCCTTAGCCCTTCCCGGAGTGGGAGCATTTCGAGACGCAATAAAAAACTTGAAACCTCTTACCAATTTTATTCTTAAATACGTTAAGGAGGACAAACCCCTACTGGGAATATGTCTTGGAATGCAATTATTATTCAGCGAGAGCACCGAAGACGGATCATACAAGGGGCTGGACATAGTTAAGGGAAGAGTAGTCAAACTTCCACCCAGCGTCAAAATTCCACATATAGGCTGGAACACACTACTCCTGGAGAAAAAAGACTCACCTCTCATAGAAGGTATACCTAATAATTCATATGTCTATTTTGTTCACTCCTACTATGCCATACCAGAAGATTCAAAGGTGACTGTGGCTTGGACTGATTATGGAGTTAAGTTCCCCTCAATAATCCAGTACGGAAATGTTTACGCAACACAGTTTCACCCAGAAAAATCGGGAGAAGTGGGAATCATACTGCTTAAAAACTTTGTTAAACTGTGTGAGGAGTAAAAATGTTAGTCATACCTTCAGTGGACATTCTGGGGGGAAGATGCGTTCGACTAACTAAGGGCGCCCCAGAAACCGCAAAGGTGTACTATGAAAATCCCATAGATGCAGCTCTAAGATGGGAGAGAGAGGGGGCAGAAGCAATCCATATAGTAGACCTGGACGCGGCCCTAGGCCGTGGGGACAACCTTAATATTATAATCCGCCTAATTAAAACCCTCTCCGCAAAGGTGCAGGTAGGCGGAGGAATAAGAAACATAGAAAAGGCACTAAACCTTTATTCGCAGGGCGCGGAAAGAATAATTTTAGGTTCCGAAGCCATTAAAAATCCCAAAATTGTTAGTGAACTTGCTGAAAGAATAGGTTCAAAGCATGTAATGGTTTCTTTGGACTACAAAGGAGAAAAAATTGCTGTTGAGGGCTGGAAAAAGGTTACACGGGACAACCTGTTCCAAACTGCAGTAAAAATGGAGACATTAGGAGCGGGTTGGATACTATCCACTTCTATTATGCGAGATGGAACTTTTGAGGGAGTTGATTTAAAAACTATGCAGAAGCTGGTTAAATCCGTGAAGATTAAGGTGGTAGCTTCGGGTGGTGTTCGAAGCCTTGATGATATTCTGAATCTTAAAAAGATTGGCGTTAGTGGAGTGGTTATAGGTAAAGCTTTATTTGAAGGAAGCATAGACTTGAAGGAAGCAATTAGTATGGGGGCCTAAAAAAATGCTTGCAAAAAGAATAATTCCCTGCTTAGATATGACTGGAGGCAGAGTAGTTAAGGGTGTAAAATTCAAAAATTTGAGGGATGCAGGAGATCCTCCTGAGTTGGGTGAATTGTACAGTAGGCAGGGGGCCGACGAACTTGTATTCTTGGATGTGACGGCGTCAAGCGATAAACGTGAAATTTTGATAGATGTGGTTAAGAGGACGGCGGACAGAGTTTTTATACCCTTTACAGTAGGCGGCGGAATAAGAAGCATAGAAGATATCCGTCGAATACTCTGTGCCGGGGCAGACAAAGTAGCTATAAATACCTCGGCGGTGGAGAAACCAGAACTAATACGTATGGCCGCCCAGAAGTTTGGCAGTCAGTGTATTGTCTGTGCCATAGATGCGAAAAGAGTTTATGAGGAGGCACCTGATAAAATTGTGGTGGAAACACCAGAGGGGAGGTGTTGGTGGGAGGTGTACACTTATGGGGGCCGAAGACCGACTGGGATAGACGCTGTCAAGTGGGCGATGCAAGTGGAGAAGAAAGGTGCTGGAGAGATTCTTCTTACAAGTATGGACTGCGACGGTACAAAAAAGGGATACGATGTGATTCTTACAAGAACAGTATGTGAAAGGGTAAATATACCAGTAATAGCGTCTGGAGGAGCTGGCACTCTAGAACACATTTACGATGTTCTAACCGAGGGGAAAGCTGATGCGGCTCTGGCCGCCTCCATTTTTCACTATGGAATCTACTCCATAGAAGAAGTGAAAAAATACCTTGCAAAAAGAAATGTACTGGTAAGATTGTGAGGAGAAAAAGTTGGTTCTATTCAATTTAGAGAACACAGACACCCTATTATCCAAACTTGATTTTAGTAAGATGAATGGCATAGTTCCCGCAATAGCCCAAGATATAAAAACCAACACTGTACTTATGATGGGCTTTATGAACAAGGAAGCCCTGATGAAAACTCTATCCACAGGATACATGCACTATTTCAGCCGAACAAAAAATAGAATATGGATGAAAGGAGAAGAATCAAAACACTACCAAATAGTCAAGGAAGCCTATTATGATTGTGATGGTGACGCCCTTCTCTTCAAAGTTGAACAGATTAAGGCATGCTGCCACGAAGGCTACTTTTCATGCTTTCACAATAAAATTGGAAGCGAAAAGATTTCGGAAGAAAAAATCTTTGAACCCGAAGAAGTATATGGAAAGTCAAAGATACTGGAAAAGGTTTTCAACATAATAAAACAACGAATAGAAAAACCCGCAGCCAACTCCTACGTTGCAAAAATAGTACAGGAGGGCGAAGCAAAAATACTTAACAAAATAAGCGAAGAATCCAGCGAACTCATAGAAGCCGCAAAAAACGATAACGAAAAAGAAGAGATACATGAAGCTACAGACCTACTCTTCCACATAATGATTCTACTCGCATACAAAAATATTAACATAGATAAAATATTTACAGAACTAGAACTCCGCCATAAAGAAAAAACCACAAAAAAGCAGTAAAAACCTATCTCTTTGCCGAACTCTACAAGGCTTCAGAAATCCTACTTTACTACCTTCTCTCTATTGATGTTTTCGATTTGTCTGGGAATCTCTTCAAGTGAACTTATAACCCTCATTCCCTTTATCTCCTTGTAGGGCCTCTTGATTATCAAAGCATTGCATCCCACCTTTTCAGCGCAATAAACATCATTCCTCCTGTCCCCAATGACTAAAACCTCATCACACCGAAAATCTAGAAAGTCTACAGCGAGCTTTATCTGCTCCTGACGAGAAAAGGAATCCTCCCTTGTATAAATAGCCTTAAAGAAATCCCTTACACCCAGTATATCCAACACCTTATAAGCTGGAACCCTTCCCTGTAGAGTAACAAGCACAAGGTCATATTTCCCCCTTAAACTCTCAAGAACCTTCCTCGATTCTGGGAAAATCACCATAGTCTTATCTATAGCCTCCAATTCCACCTTGTCCAGAGCATCCATAGCCCTTTTGTAACGTTCATAATCCTCCACAACCAATTTTTCACAGGTACCAAAAATTTTTTGAGCCTCAACTCTCGCCTCAAACACTTCCTTTAGCCTTTCCTGTAAAACATTCATATCCAAGTTCAAACCTACTAGAACTCCATCTAAATCAAAAACAATTCCCTTAATCATCACCAATACTTCCAGATACATTAACACAACTCACTAAAATTCATTCAATCATAATAACACTTATACCCATATACGAAAACCTTGGAGGGGATTTTTACATATAAGAATGATTGACATTTTTAGAAGGAATGAGATTGGTATATTAATTTTGCTAAAAACTATTCAGATGAACAGAGTGAATTTAAGGAAAAATGGTTACCCATTTGTTAATTCTGAAAAACTAAGAATAGGTTAAAGAATGGTTAAAAGGAGGGTATCCCCTTGCTGAAATTCTGGTTAGTGATGTCCAAAAAGAGAGCTTAATATTGCCTTTTTTCAAAACTAAGGTTTACTGCGTTAATTAATATTTCAAAAATAGTTAATTATATATCCTTATTTTTATATATAATGTTACTCCTTTATGCCTTTTTTATATAAATATGTAAAAATTTTAGGCTTGAAAAATAGTTTTACACATTTTAGTGCATTAGAAAAACGTATAAATAAGTAAGTGTGGTAATTAAACGGACATTTAAAATGAACGTAAAAAAGTAGCAACAACGCAAGAAAGGTGGAAAAAGTGTCATTTTGTCCCAATGATGGAACATTACTAATGCCCAAAAAGGAAGAAGGAAAAAGCACGCTCATATGCAGAAAATGTGGCTACAAAACAGACGCAGCAGACACTAAAAAATATCGCCTAGTGGTCAAAATACCCCACACACCAAAAGACAAGACAATAGTGGTCGAAGGTGGAGAAGCAAAAAAATACGAAATAGACGAAGACGAACGAGAGGAACTAAAGAGACAAGCACTAGAATACTACGCGGAAGAAGGAGAAACTTAAGCCACTCCTCGCCATCAACAAGAAACAACAGTGAAGCCTACTGTTCACCCGACTTGCTAGAGACGACAAAAACTCTTAACTACACCTTCAACTAAATTTTGGGGAAAGCGACTAAACACTAGTTGATTGAACAGTCCTAAAACTACCAATACACGTGTTATCACCCGACTCGCAAGATGTAAGCCCTTCGAGTGGTTATATGGTGTCTGTTATATTTTAATCCCCCTAAAAAATAATTTTTAATACTTAATTTAAGTTCAAAGGAGAGGCGAAGCCGATTTTTCAGTTTTGGAGATGTGCTTGCTGTGGTTGGTATCTTTGTTTCTTCTATCCCTTAATTGGTTGAACCTTGTGGCTCCTGTTTCTAATCGCGTGTTTTCGCTAGTTTTTGGTGAGGGTTTCTAGTCAATTGTGGTTGCAAAGAAGACCCTACTCACAGATGGAGGCATAAAAAGGCAGACTATAGATATAACCTTCAAAAAAACTTTTATATTAGTTAAAAACTGGAAGTCGGGAGCTTGTATGTTTAGATAAACTTTTTAAAATTATTTAAACACTGAATCTCAGCTAGCTCATGATCTACTGGATGGATGATTGTGAAGGAAAAAAATCGTGGGATTGCAAATAAGAAGAGTTCCGATTCTGAAGACGATACTTCAAAGGAAGAAACTTTCGAATTCGAGGAGGATTATTCGCCTAAAAGAGGTTTAACCTTCATTTTTGCGTCTGCTGGCTTTAGCCTTTTTTTGTTAGCTGTGCTTTCAGGCTTGAGGCCTTACATAATTTCAAGAATTGCGGGGATTGATTATTCACAGGTCATACTCTATGGCTATTATCATAATTTCGATTTGGTTTACGCAGTAGCTACTACTATCGTCTCTGGGACTGTTGCGGCGTTAATATATTTCTCATGGTGTGGCGAAAAAAAATGGCTACCAGACTGCCCACTAATAGGGCTGAGCGTTTCAATTTTCAGTCTATTCTTGCAGAATGAGGCTATAAGAATAGGATACACGTTTGACTGGGCAGGTATCCTAGTCCTATTAGCTTTAGGCACATCATCTGGTTTCCTAGGATTAACTATTTTAAACCGACGTTCAAAAGATTGAGCTTCTTTAAAACACCTTGCCACATGAACATTGAAACTAAGGAATTGAAGTTGTGACGCGCGGTAGCCCAATTCAAAATATGTGAATTCCTGTCGGCTTACTTTTTGGGATAGAGAATTACTTTATTAGTTTTTCTTGCCATGAAAAGCTCAAAGGCGGTGTTTACCTCATCTAATCCGAATTCGTGGGTGATTAGTGGCTCCAACTTGATTCTTCCTGACTCCACAAGATTTACGAAATACTCAGCCTCTGTAGGAATGTGGGCAAATGTTCCAATAATGGAAATTTCCCTATACATTACCGCAAGAGACCAAAGCTCATATTTCTTAGAGTGTGTCCCTACAAGTAAAAGTTTTCCTCCCTTACGCAGAGCTTCAAAGGCTTGACCTAGAGCCAAATCTACACCAGTCACCTCAACTGTGATGTCCGCACCCACTCCACCAGTCAAATCTTTTATTTCCTTTACCGCATCCTTTTCTTTACCATTAATTATGTGATCGGCAACGCCCAACTTACTAATCTCTTCAAGTCTCGAAGGAACCACATCTACAACTATCAATTTTGCAGCTCCCGCAATCTTAGCCATTTGGGCTATTGTCATACCTACAGGTCCCAAACCCCAAAGTGCTACCACATCCCCCGGCTGTATTTGCGCCCGTCTAACCGCGTGATAAGCGGTTCCAAGAGTGTCACCCATCAGGGAACCCACTCTGAAGCTTATTCCCTCTGGAAGATGATAAAGGGATTCTTGCGGTGCTGCAATGTACTCCGCATTGCTTCCTGGGGCATTCAACCCGAAAACCCCCCTCTTATCACATAGATTGGGTCGTCCCCTCAGACAGAAGGTGCAAACACCACAGGAAAAGTTTGGCGAGCTGAAAACCCTGTCACCCACTTCAAATTTTTCAGCTAAACTGCCAACCTCAACAACTGTACCCGCCCACTCATGACCCACAATTAATGGCGGTTGCTTATACGCCTTGCCAAGAAGCGTCCCATCCAGAATATGAAGATCTGTCCCACACAAAGCTGAGGCCTCAACTTCAACCACCACTTCGTTGGCCTTAGGCTTAGGATTTTCCACCTCTCCAACAGTAAACATAGGTTTAGCCTTAGGCCCTTGAAACAATGCAGCCCTCATAAACAATCAACTCCAAATAAGTTTACAACTCTGAGAATTCAAGTCACATATAACAAACACTCAAATACTTATGGAAAAAACTTTTTAAAACTTATAAATGTTTAGACGTTCATAGGCTTAACGGTACGAATCGGTTTATGTACATTTCCTCCCAGTTTATAATTGAAATTAAAATGATGAGTTACTTTTAATTCTTATATTTCCCTGGGGATGGAGAATAGATGAACCTTATTGGCAAACTAAATTTGAATAGAAAATCTTCGATTGTAGCCCTTACCGGGGCAGGAGTATCCGCTGAGAGCGGAGTGCCTATTTTCAGAGGCAGAGGTTCAATGTGGGAAAATGAGACAGCTAGGAATCTTGCCCGAAAGTCCGGTCCCCCATGGAATACGAGGGAAA
>Ga0136652_1000531_pt1 | contig 18288 bp, 14 predicted proteins | sample ConPoolayeEmetaG_FD_94864 | JGI IMG/M metagenome (GOLD analysis project Ga0136652, IMG submission 94864) | Hot spring microbial mat communities from California, USA to study Microbial Dark Matter (Phase II) - Cone Pool mat layer E metaG... ...
CCCATTGCTGGGGGAATAATGCAGGCCCCAATCGATCCTAACGATAGCCCAGAAATCTACTTTAAGGACGTTATAGAGGGAGGAGCAAAGGTAAACAACCAGAAACTAGTTAGAATACTTACAAGTGAGGCTAGGGATAGGGCTCTGGACCTAGATAGGTTTGGAACACCCTTCATGAAACAAGATGGAAAGTTTTTAGCGGTGGGCGGTCCGGGAACATCACGCAATCGCCTCCTCCCGGTTACAGACCTCTATGGATCAGCGTGGATTAGCGGTTTAGTAAACGAGGTTAAACGCAGGGAAATTAGAGTCTTGGAGAGAATTATGATAACAAGACTCTTAACAGACAATGGAAAAGTTGTGGGAGCCACAGGGATAAATCTCAAAACTGGAGAATTTTTGGTTTTCAATGCCAAAACAATTATTTTGGCCACCGGAGGAGCAGGGCAACTCTACGGTTTAACAACAAACCCTCGGGATGTTACCGGTGACGGATACGCTTTGGCCTACCGGGCTGGAGCTGAGCTGACGGATATGGAATTTATCCAGTTTAGAGCTTGCATAGTTTACCCGCCGGGGCTAAGGGGGCAGCCTCCACCAGCAGATGGGATGCCTGGAAGGGGTGGTAGGTTCTACAATGCCCTTGGGGAGAGATACATGAAGAAATATGATCCGGTGCATGCTGAAGAAGTGACCCGTGACTTGATTGCCATCCGAGCCCGAATAGAGATAAGGGAGGGTAGGGGAACAGTTCACGGTGGGGTTTACAATGATCTTTCGGGTTTGCCTGAAGAGATGTGGCCTCTTTTTTCAAAATTTAGGGAGGCCTGTAAAGCTGAGGGCATTGACCCTTCTTGGCAGCCTGTGGAGTGGGCTCCCGGAGTTCACCACTTTATGGGCGGTGTTAGAATCAACGAAAAGTGTGAAACTAATGTTTCTGGCCTCTTTGCGGCTGGAGAGGTTGAGGGCGGAATTCATGGCGCGAACAGAATTGGTGGAAACGCTCTAACCGAAACCCAGGTCTTTGGAGCAAGAGCCGGAAAATTTGCTGCAGAAAAGGCATTATCCACACCTATGCCCAAAGTTAATGAGAAGCAGATTGAAGAGGAAAGAAACCGAATTCTGGAAATTTATCTACGCAGGAAGGGTGTGGATGCAGGGAAGATAAAAGCAGAAGTTCAGGGAATAATGGAGAAGTACGTTGGAGTTATTAGAAACGCTGAAGAACTCCAAAAGGCAATAAATGAACTTGTGAGAATCAGGGAGGAAAAATTACCCAAACTATGGATTGGAAATGAAAAATCATTGGAAAATCTCGGCGAAGCATTAGAAGTTGTAAACTTCGTGGATGTTGGAGAAATGGTGGCTAGGGCAGCACTCATGAGAACAGAGAGCCGGGGAGCGCACTATAGGGAGGACTACCCACAACAGGACGATGAGAAATGGTTAAAGAACATTATCATTCGTTTAGAAGCTGGAGAAATGAAGCTGCGAACCCAACCCATCCAGTCACTCAATTGTCAACTATAAAAAAACCAATGTGAAAGTTAGTGGTGAGCATATTTGCTAGAAATGAGGCTCACACTCATTACTGAAAAAATGAGTAGAATTTTAACGAGTAGTAGATGTTTAGAGGCACCATAGGCGGGATAGAATTCTTAGAGAGGTGGTATAAAGATTCTTCTTGAAGTACGTGATTTGATTTAGATGCATTCTTTAATAGTTGGAAAAACTTTCGAAGAATGAGTAGACTGTGAATCCTCTTCGTAGAGTGCACTGAAATAAATGTGTGAAATTGATTGTTTTTGTTTCTGTTTTTTGAAGGAATAACTGGAGGGGACTTTTTTGGTTTCTAGCATATTTTTTGAATTTAAAAATAGAAAAAGGAGGAATGATTGGTTTTTGATTTTTGTTGAATTATATTTCTCTGGAGGAGTAGAAAACAATAGACCAAAGTAAGAATGTTAAGAGTATTAGTGCGAAGCCTATAATTAGTATTAGGGGCCAGACGAAGCCACCTACAATGAAAAATAAAGCACCTATGATGCATAGAACTCCGGCAAATGAGGAAGCATTTGGGCTATTGGTCATATCACGCATAGAGTGACTTGCAAAACCCAGCACAATGAAGGCGAAGCCAAGCACCGTGAAGCCTATCCACATAAGTTGGAAATTCGGTGTGCACACAGGTAAAAATGGAACCGAAGACATTTCCAAAGGTGCACTTGCATACTTGTAATCTACTGTTAGGTTTCCCATAATGATGAGCAATGCTCCAGATATGATACCTATAATGCCCAAGATGGAGCCAATTATATTCGCCGTTCCTACACCGATCTCGTATGTGCCGCAGAAACCAATACCTATCAAAACGCTGGTCGCAATGAGAAATACGCACATTATGAAGGATAATTCAAGGAATATAGGAGCAGAAGAATAAAAGAGGGGTAAAGCCATAATGGGTTCACCATGATACATGTAGCTTAGATGCGCCATCCACGGAGCCAGTATAAACAGGTAACTATTAAGCTGTACAAGGTAAATGGATATTTCAGATAAAAAGTTGTAGGCCTTAATAACCCATGCTATACCTATGCCTGCGGTTACGGCTCCAATTATTCCTCCGACTGCCCCAATCAAGAATGCATCTCTAGACAGCCTCCAACCCCCTTCTGCTTGCCCTACACCTTTTCTACTTCTATAGGCAATCACTAGGCATAGTGACACGACTGTAAGCAATGTGGCCAGTAAACCTATCACCAGGAAATTTGAAGCAAACGGTATATTCTGCTGATAAAAGTAGAGCGAGACATAAGAGTTATAGAGCAGATTGCCCAGTATGGTGGGTCCGGTGGCGATGACTGTGTTATTCTCAATAGTGTTGCCAACTGAGGGGGAGTCATAATATACTCCCCTACCCCAGAGGTCTATGACAACGTTACCTGTAACGGTGTTGTATGAGCTGGACCAAAGTTCGAAGCCAGCCATACCGTTGTACTTAGCAGTGTTGCCGGACAGATTATTGGAGTCCGAGTAGCGGTACAGGTGGAAGCCGCCCCAAGCGTTATTTGCAGCGGTATTACCAGAAAGATAATTATTACAAGACCCACTTTCTAAGAAAAAGCCGCTGTAACTGTTTTCTTTGGCTGTGTTGTTTGAAAGAATATTATTAAAACTATGTACTAGGTAGAAACCCCAACCATTGCTATTTGCAGTATTGTTTAATAGAATGTTGTTATTTGAATCGGAATTTAAATAGAAGCCACAGTAACCCCCGTGATAGTCGTAGCGGTTATTGTTTGCAATGTTGCCCATGAGAGTGTTGTTTGAACTACCGTTCAGGTAGAAGCCGTACTGCCACCCTGTGACTATAACGTTTTTTATGGTCACATTACTTCTGCCAGTCAAGTTAAAGCCGCACCCAGACCCTGAACCCTTTAGGGTGTATCCCTTTCCATCTATTACAATATTGTCCGCTGCGACCACTATAGTTTCATAAATGTTTCCGGTAAAATTGTAGTCAGTCGAGAGTTCCATCTTTTCATGAATAATGCTGGAAGACCCCTGTGAGACGCCAAGTATGTAAAAGTTGATTGGCGGATAAATATCCCGGTCATGGATCGAGATTACCACTGCAGTTGCTACTACGAGTAAAATGACTGCGAAGAAAAACATTTTTAGTTTTTTCCACTCTCTTTTAATCCCCATATGTTTCCCTCGCTAACTATAAGAAATAAGGGTTTAGAAGGGTTTATTTCATCTTTTAGTTTCTCGAACTCTAATAACAGAATATATTTTTGCGATCAGTGAAGTTAAACATGTATTGGAAATCATTAATAAAAGTTTAATGTTTGAGGCAAAAACTAGCTTGATTCTTACACATAAAGGGTCTTGCCTTTGCTTCGGAAGTTTGGAACCGTTTGTTAACTGTCGTTGAAAATCAAGGTGTTTTGTTCCCACTTTTAGGAGATGGTTTATAGGCGTCTGCGAAAAGTTGGTAAAAGTCGTACAGGTTGAATCCGACTGCCTCTCCCTTTTTCTCTTTTTGTTCTAGGACTCTCTTGAATTGTAGCATGCAGAATGGGCAGTTTGTTACTAGTCCGTTTACTCCGAATGCTTGGGCTATTTCTATTCTTCTGGCGGCTAGTCGGTCTGCGAGTTCAGGAAAGGCTGATCTCACTCCGCCCCCTCCACCACAGCACCAGCCGGACTTGGGAACTCTCACCAGCTCTACGCCTGGAATTTTTTGAATCAAATTCAAGTATATTTCTTCTTCTAGCCCGCTGGCCATTATGTGGCAGGGGTAATGGTACATGAGTCTTACTTTTATGGGTTTGAGGTCTTCTGTGTTCAACTTTATTTTTCGCTCCATGTATTCTCCGACATCGTATATTTCGAAGTTGATGGGGATTCCATACTCTTTGGCGAGTTTTGGGTAATCTTTTCTGAAGGTGGAGTTGCATCCGGAGCAGCTTGTTAGCACTTTTTTAACGCCCCTCTCTGCATACTCGTTGAATATGGTGAAGTTCTTTGTGACGAAGGGTTTCATACTGTCCCTCTGACCGGTTCTCATAAACGGGGAACCGCAGCAGGTTTGGCCTTTGGGTAGATGAACAGCTACACGATTATTTTGGAATATGTCTATTATTGCCTTTGCTACTGGTTGCTGTCTACGATTTATTATGCAGCCAGTAAAGAGTACGATTTCGTCCTGGGGTTCCCCCTCAAAATTTTTGATGTACTCTGGAAACAAGTCTATGGCGGGGGTGTCAATCACGGGTACGGAACCTCCGGTCTCCAGTACAGATTGAACTATTGCTCTGTGCTGGGGGAGGGGGCCAACACCTTCAACCACACTTCGGTACCGGAGGTACTCAACGACGCTTCTCCTTATGTCTATTTTTCGGGGGCAGGCAACCTCACACTCCTGGTCTACTGGACATTTGAAAAGGCCTTGATCCACAGCTTCTCTTAGTCTTCCCTCGCTGGCATCTAGAGGGTCGCATATGAATCTGCATATTTCAACTAGTGCTGCTGGTCCCAGAAATGTACGGTCTACATCTATGACGTTGCAGTCTGAGTAGCAGGCGGCACAGAGTATGCACTGTTTATTTTCTATCATCTGCTCCAAGTCTTGGGGCGGAATTTTGGGTATGCCTCTAAATTCTCCCACCGTGAGGTCGGTGATTCGCCAGGGTCGCACTGCCCTTATACTCTGGAAGAAGGGGTCCAAGTTTACCACAAGGTCCCTTATAACTTCTAGATGGTCGAGGGGTTCAACTAGCAATGAACCATCTACAAGTACGTCCTTCACGAATGTTTTGCAGGCTAATCCTGCCCTCTTGTTTATCCTCACAGCGCAGGAACCACATTGACCCATTCTGCAGGATGAGCGGAATGTTAAGGATTCATCTATGTTCTCTTTGATGTATAGGAGGGCTTCCAGAACTGTGGTGTCCTCTGTCACATTCAAATCAAAGTTTTGATAGCGGGGTTCAGTGTCAGTTTCGGGATTAAATCTATAAACTGTTAGCTTGACCTTCACAAAATCACCTCAATAAGTCCTCTTTTCCGGTTTAAACATGGTGATTGTCACATTCTCGTAGGTTAATATGGGCATTTCGGGATGGTAGTGTAATATTATGTGTTTTGTCCAGTTTTCATAGTCCCGGTTGGGATAATCGGTTCTATAGTGTGCTCCTCGGGTTTCCCGCCTCGTCAGCGCAGCTAGTGTGGTGGCTTCCGCTAAATCCAGCATGTTTCCTAGCTCTAGGGCTTGGATAAACGCATTGTTGTAAATGGTGCTCTTATCTTCAACGTATATTTTTGTGTATTTTTCTTTGAGTTCCCGAATTTTCTTTAGAGCTTCTGTTAATCCTTGTTCGTTGCGGAATAGTCCCACCTTCTCCCACATGGTTTGTCTCAGTTCGTCTCTCAGCTTTGGAACGCTGTACTCTCCTCTCTCACTGAAGAATTTGTATAATCGTTCCTCCTCCTTCTTTATCTTCTCTTTGGGAACCGAGCGGAGACCCTCATTTCTAATGTATTCACAGGCTCTTTGTCCCGCCCTTTTTCCGAAAACCACACACTCAGTGAGAGCATTGGCTCCTTCCCTATTCGCCCCATGAACACTCACACAAGCCACCTCTCCAGCGGCAAAAAGGCCCTTTATGGAGGTCTCAGTCCAAGTGTTGGTTTTCACACCACCCATCCAGAAGTGTTGACCGGGCACCACAGGAATAACGTCTTCCTTTATATCCACTTTAGCAAAAACACTCGCTAACTCTGCGAATTCAGCCAGCCTCCTCCTGAAGAAGCTTAAGGGTATGTTGGTGACTTCAAGAAGCTTTTCCAGCTCCTCTATTTTTATGTGGGTTAAGTCCAGCCCAATGTATTTCCCCTCTATTCCTCGACCCTCATTTATCTCTGTTTGCATAGCCTGAGAAACAACGTCTCTAGGTGCCAATTCCATAAAGTTTGGGGCATACCTCCTCATAAAACGCTCCCCTTCACTATTAATTAGTGTGCCGCCAATCACCCGGGCAGTTTCAGATATTAGTGTTCCCCGAGGGTAAAGAGTTGTAGGATGAAACTGCACAAACTCCGGATCTTTAAGTGGAGCACCAGCCCTATAGGCCATCGCGGTTCCGTCTCCGGTACACACACTTGAATTGGTGGTTCTGGCATAAACCCAACCGAATCCCCCGGTGGCCAGAATTACAGCCTTAGACCTTATGGTGTGGAATTCTCCATTTTTTATCTCAATCGCAGTTATTCCTCTACACAAGTTGTCCTCCACGAGGAGAGATGTGACGAACCACTCATCGTAAAAGGTGACTCCTCTTCTCCAGAGTTGCTCCTGCAAAGCCATCACAAGTTCCCTTGCCCACTGAGACGAAACAATTATTCCAGTTTTTGTGCTCATACCTCCGGGGCTCGCCCTGAGCAACTCTCCATCTCGACCCCTTGAGTATACTACTCCCCAAGACTCAAGCCAGGGTATCTCGACTTCCGCCCCATCTGCCAGCACCTCCACGGCATCCTGATCCGCCATGTAGTCACTGCCCTTAATTGTTTCCTGTAAATACATTTCCTTGGGCTCATTGGGAGCTGGCGGGAAATGTAATGCACCGGTGGCCACACAGGTGTGAGACCTTAAGGGATGAACCTTAGAAACAACCGCAACATCCGCATACTCACTGGCCTCCAGAGCAGCCCGGAGTCCAGCTAAGCCACCACCCACAATCACAATATCGTGAACAATCATAAAATTCTCCCTCAACTATTCGCATTCCTAATGTAAAGTTTTCTCTTTTACGGACCTCGTTTTATTGACATTGTTATTTTTTTGTATTATTTTTCGAGGGTAGATTAAGTTTATGATTTTTGTGGTGGCAAGATTTATAATTTGGTAGGATAAAGTAATACTAGGTGGTATTTTTGCCCTCTGTGAAGGTGAGTTTAAGTTTGCCTGAAGAACTCTTAAAAATAGTAGATAAAGCTGCAGACGAGAATAAGATGAGTAGAAGTGAGTTCGTTACCCGAATTCTGGAAAAGGCATTGAAGCCAGAAGAAGAGGTTCACAGGTACCCAACGGTTCTCTGGAAGCTACAGAAATCGGGATACCTGAAACTTAGAAGCCCCAGATATCCTAGTAGAAGAATTGGGAGATGGATAGTGGAGGATGCAGAGGAGTGAGAGTCTCATACAGTTTTTCTGAGGGAGGATACACAGCTCAGGGAGATATAATACCGGATGTGCCAATCGTCAACTTGGCTCTTAAGGTGGGAAGATGCAGAGCCAGAGGCCCGGCAATAATTGACACTGGGTTTGACGGAGGCGTTTACCCAAATATGGAAATTACGAGACTCTTTAAAGACGCTGAACCTCTCCTAGTAGTAGAATTTGAAAATCCGCTCTATGGAAGAACGGAGTTTGAGGTATTCACCGCTCAAGCCTTCCTAAATTATGGGAGAGACTACTTTAGTATAGGTGAGGTGAAAGTCTACGTACCAACCGAACCCGAACACATAACTGGAGAGGTATTAGTTGGCAGGGAAATACTCAACCAGTTCAAAGCCCTACTACTGGAACCCCAAACAAAAACCTTAACCATAGACCTATAGTAGAAATAAGCGAAAACTTAACTAAATAGTTAAGATTAACAACCTTTTTGAAAAACCCGTTTTGGACACCCATTTCTTCCACAAAATCGTTGGCGAGAACGCACCGACAGGCTGCAGGGAGTGTCGGATGCTTGAAGTCACTTGTTCGTGAAAATTTTTGGTTTATGGTTCGGAACTTTTAGGGTTAATCTATTTTTGGTGTGAATTTGAGTACCAGCCAGTGGCGTCTTGAGATTCTCAGAGCAACTTTGTTTTTGCCGTGTATCACCTGTTTGGCGTATGGCTTTATTTCTTCAAGTATTGAGGCGTCGCTTCCAGAAAATTCCACTTTTAGGGGGAGGTGTGAAACTTTGAAGATATTTCCTCCGAGCTGGTAGTATTCAGCCCAGGGCCCCACAAGTTTGAATCCCCTATCTTCGAGAATTTTCAGGACCTCTTGTGGAATCACGTCTGATAATTTTAACATTGTTTAGCCCCCAACCGCCTGGATAATTTATTAAATTCTTTAAGTAGCCCTGCTTCTCTAACTCTTTTACATAGGAGACCGTAATCTATTTTCTCAGCTTTCACTAGTACATCTTTTAAATCTTCGTAGTCCCTTCGACCAAAGGCCATAAGCTTTGTTACTATTAAATCCTCTATGGATGGTAGGTAAAGATTGCCACGAATTTTTTTTGAGTGCTTTTTGAAATCAGCATCGTATATCATTAAAGGCACATTTACATCGATTCTATTGCTGCTTGAAGTTTTTATAGAGAGCCCCCAGCTTCGCCACTGAACGTTAAATCCTCTCTTTCTCAGCTCCTCTGTTATTTTTCCTCTTAGCTCCTCAACATTACCAACTGACACCATAACATCAATATCCTTCGTTGTGCGGTGTAGAAGACCGTGAAGAATTAGTGCCCTCGCCCCAATCAAGTAGACGTCATAATTATATTTCTCAAAAACTTTCAACAATTCCTCAAAATCCACAGGAAACTCAAACATTAGACCACCCTTTATCTAAAGCTTTAATCCAAACATATTTAATATTCACGTTTTATTAGAATCTTCAAAAAAGTAAAAAAAATAGGGTTTGTTACTATGGAGTCTTCAAATATTGATGAAGAGAAGCTACAAATATTATCTAATGTGGAAATAATTTGATACACCGTCTTGGAATTAAGAAGCTTGTTAGCATTTTTGAGGGGTGGTATTTGTTTGGTGTTAGAAATTTTCGAATTCGAAATGGGAAAAGATGGTTTTTATTTTTTCTTTTTCGTCCTTGTTTAGCCATTCTGAGCGGTGGTATTCTGGTTTTAGTCCGATTTTTTCTGGTTTAGATAGCCATAGTGGGTTGTAGGGTAATAGGCCGATTTTTTTGATATTTAGAGATTTTAGGTATTGGGCTAGTTTGGTTAGATTTTCTTCTGTGGCGGTGATGTTGGGGATTAGTGGGATTCGTGGTAGGACTTCTAGTTTCTGGTGTTTTATTAAATCCTCGAAGTTGCTGAAGATTTTTTCATTTTTTGCTCTACAGTACTTCAAGTGTAAGTCAGGGTCGAATATTTTTAAATCAAAATAGATGAGGTCTACGTAGGGTAATATTAATTCGTTGAATTTTTCGCGGTTATAGTATCCGCTGGTTTCTATGCAGACGTGGATATTTTCCTTTTTGAGTTCCTTTAATAGTTGGTTTACATATTCCATGTGGTAGAGGGGCTCGCCGCCGGATAGGGTGACTCCGCCACCAGAGTTCTTATAAAAAATTTTGTCTTTTAATATGATGTCAACGAGTTCTCTTATTTCGTATTCTTTGCCCACAAATTTTAGTGCCTCATTTGGGCATACCTTTATGCATTCGCCGCAGAGATTACATAGACTGCGATCTATGCGGTAGGGGTATGAGAAGTCTATGGCCTTCATTTTGCAGGCTTCTATGCATCTTCCGCATTCTCCACAGTTTTCCCTGTAGAAGGCTATTTCCTGATTTGGATTTTTGGTCTCGGGATTTTGGCACCAGACACAGGATAGGGGACACCCTTTAAAGAAAATTAGGGTGCGTATCCCAGGGCCGTCATCCAATGCGTTTCTCTTAATGTCCACTATTAATGTTCTTTTCGTCATTGCTTCTCAACTATTAAAAAGTTAAAGAAAAAGAAAAAAATGTTTTTTATCTTGAGCAGAACTCTGTCCTCTCAATTATTTCCTGCTGCATGTTCTTGTTCAATTTTACAAAGTAGGCATTGTATCCAGATACCCGAACCAGCAGCCAGCGGTAATCGTCGGGATTTTTCATAGCGTCCCTAAGTGTGTCTGAAGTTATTACGTTAAATTGCCACTGCATCCCACCTAGGTCAAAGAAGCTCTGAACATAGCTGGTGAACAAGTCAAGTGTTTTCTTGTGTGAATCTCCCGGATGTGGCACAAGCTTCACATTGAAGGAGGCATTGTTGGGCATTTTCAGATAGTTCATGCTTGCTATTGAGCGGATGTTTTGGAGTAACTGGTCTGAGGGACCTGGGGCGGGGGTGAGTCCAGGGGTGAAGGCTTTCCCCTTCTTTCTTCCTGAGGGTAGGGCTCCGGAGAGCATGCCGAAACCTACATGGTAGCTTATGGACCAGTATCCTACGAGGTAGTTTCCTCCACGATAATTTTTGGCTGGGTTGTATATGTCGAAGCAGTAATCTATTAGGTCTTGGGCTACCTCATTGGTTCCTGGCTCATCTGAGCCGAACTTGGGAACCTTCTGGATTTTGCGTAGTACCTCCTCGGTTCCATTCTCGAAATTGTTTTCCAGGGCGTTCATTAGGGTTGGCCAATCTAGAACCTTCTTTTTATAGATTAAGTCCCTTATGACAAGTAGGCTGTCCACAACGTCAGTCAATGAAACCAAAGCCACTCCAGAAGTGTTGTAAATGGCTCCACCATTAACTACATCGGTTCCCTTCTCCAAGCAGCCCTCAAACATTGACGAGAGAAGCGGGGTTGGATGTATGTACTGGTGTGCATATCCTAGGTAATTGTTAATTTCAATCGATTTTTCTGCTAGGTATCTTAACTGTGTTTTGTAGGCGTTGAGGAAATCCTCAAATGTGTCGAATGAGTTTCTAACATCCCCAGTTTCTGGACCTATTTTTTCGCCCATCACTGGATGTACTCCATTGTTGAGAGCCATTTCCAGGGGGGCAACAAGGTTTAGAAGCATGCAGTTTGTGTGGCCGAAGTGTTTTCCAACTATTGTGGGCTCAACGCAGCCGGTGGCAGCCCAATCCCTTGCATCTTCGATGGGGATTCCCTGGTAGACTAGGGCTTCAATCATTGCCTTATCGTTGTGGATGGAGGGGGAGGCAACCATGTTAATGTTTACTTCGCATAGTCGTCTCAAATATTCCTTAGAATTTACTCCAGTATAGTATCGGGCGTTCATGTTTGGGTCTTGGAAGCATAGCATTTCCGCCACTTTGAGAATAATGTAGGTCATATCGTTTACAGCATTTTTTCCCTCCCTGTCTACTCCTCCCACGGTTACAGTGTCGTCTGAGGAACTGCCACCAAAAAGTTTGTTTCCAACACTGGGCACCAGTGGGTCGTGGTCGTTAATCCTGAGGAAGAAGTGTCCCACCAGCTCTATGGTTCTTTTTACTATTTCTTCCCTCTCTTTGTCGGTTTTTGCTTGTGACATTTCTTTCTCAAAGTAGGGTTGAAGCATTTGGTCCAGCCTTCCAATGGACATGGCGGAATTAGCGTTTTCAGCATGGATGCAGGTCCATGTTATCCAGAGGGAAGTTAGTGCTTCATGTATGGTTTCTGCGGGTTTTGCTGGTACCTTGGCGCAGATTCTTGATATTTCTTTTAGTTCCTCTATTCTTTTGGCTTGTTGGGGGTCGTTTGGGTTTAGGGTTTCCGCTATTCTTAGAGCTTCCTTACTTAGGTTTTTGGCGTGGTTTAGGACTCCATCGATTACTATTTGGACTGCCTTGTAGAAGTTCTTTTTCTCTGGAGATTTTGCCTGTTTCTCCTTTAAAGCCGCTTCCTCCCTGATTTTTTCAAATCCCATGGTTAGTACCTTGGGGAGCCCTGGAACAGTGTGGGATATGGCATTGTTCTTCATCATAAAGTATAGTACGAATCTCTCCTCTAATTGTTGGGAGATGGGGTTTCCATACTTTTGTCTGCAGTATTCGCGGACGTTTCTATCCATCCAGTATGGGAAAACTTCGAAGTTTAGAATATCTGCATCTTGGGGGGAAATGTCATTGGGGTTGAGTTCCCTCTTATATATTGTCCTCAACTCTGGCCAGATAGCGGTTCCTATCAGTTCGGGATAGATGGGTATGCCCACCTCTTTAGTGGTTGTGGAGCCGGGAATGAGGTATTGGTCGTGGATTATGGGTTTGCGGTTTGTCAATATGTGGTATAGTGCTTTTGCCTGGCGGAGTTCTGGGTCGATTGGTTTTCCATTCTTGTCCGTTTCGAAACCGTTCTCTCTGTGGTATTCTGTTAGAAGCTTGGCTCTCTCCACACAAATTGCGGGTTTGAGGGCGTAGCGGCGGTTCTTCAAGTATTTTAGGCGTGGAAAATCATCAATGGAATATTTTCCCAGGTAGGGGTCTTCAAGAAACTTTACGTTGTCCACCTTTCGACCCAGGATTTCGTTTTGGAGGCGTTTCCTCTTCTCCTTATCGATGTCCCCTATAGGGTAGAGTAACCTGTTTCCGGGGCCCTTGTAGCCCTTTATCTTGGCTCCCTTAATAACAGTGGTCATGTAGGAGAACTTGGTGAGGTAAGCCATGTTCCCAACATAATTCATCTCATTGGTTAACAAGTAGTTGAGGGATTCCTCAGGACTCTTGTTCCAGATTTTAGCCATGGTTTCTTTATCTTTATAGTAAATGGTAATGTTTGGGTTCTCGATTACCCCGTCACTTACCTTCATTTTTCCGTCCTTAAAAACCACATATATGTTGACTTTGCCGTCACGGGTTTTGAACTGGTACTTCGCGTTGAAAATGAATCCTGTTTCCTTATTGTAAATCTCCTTACGAAGTTTTGGACTTATTCTAAACAGTAACCCCATCAGTCTCAACGAAAGCTTAAACATTCCAATCGAAAGGTTACTTTTAAACTCTTTAAGACTCATCAAACCACCTAGAATCAAATTTTTATTTAGTCTCCCTCATCAATCATCACTACATGTTCTCTCCAGTTTATAATTGGGAAACAACAGCTTTTTGAACATTTTATTTCAAGTAAGAGTATAATAAACATTTTGTTTTGGTAAATTGTACTGAAATCTAAAAACCTAAAGGTTAAAAATTTATTAGTAAACGGTGAAAAATAATTCATTAAAATAGAAGTTGGAACAATCTGGAGGGTGATTGAACGCCGTCCAAAACGTTGAATGTACTCGCAATTTTTGCCCATCCTGATGATCTCTCATTCTTCTGCTCAGGAACACTAGCCAAATGGGCGGAGCAGGGACACAAAATTTACGCTTTATGCGTCACAAGCGGCAATGTGGGAACACTAAGAACAGACCTTAAAAAGGAAGATGTGGCTGAAATGCGGGAAAAGGAGCTCAGAGCCGCCAACGAAATACTTGGAGTGAAGGAAACCCTAATTTTGGGTTATCCAGATGGGGGATTCATAAACGCTCCAGAACTACGGGAAAAACTAATCTATTACGTTAGAAAATACAAGGCAGACCGTGTAGTAACCTTTGACCCCTGGGTAGCCTACGAGGTGCACCCCGACCACGTGGTTGTGGGAAGAATGGCCGCGGAAGCAGCGGCCTTCGCAGCCTTCCCCCTTTTATACCCCGAACAAATTAGGAGTGGAGTTGAACCCTACGCCTGTTCCGAGGTGTGGTTTATGGGGCTACTGGGCCATCCCCCAAACTGCTTTGTGGATATCTCTCAAACCCTGGAAAAAAAGGTGAAGGCCTCCTTAAAGTTTGAAGCCACACTCACACTCCTAGCCCGACTATTTGCTCCCAACATTGACCCCACCCGGGTAACTTCGGAGGACTTGAAGATCCTATCTCAACATGCAGACACACTCCTACGCTTTATGGCCTCCACCATAGGGGAGAAAGTAAAGTTAAAAGCGGCTGAAGCATTCTTTGTCCAAAGAACTCTACCGGGACATTTTGATAACTTTCAACAAATAATGCTGGAGATGCTGGGAAACCCGCCTGAACCACCCAAAATCTGCTAAAATCCAATCACTTCTAAACGCTACCCTATCTCTCAAAATAATAAGTGAGAATTTGGACCCCCAGAAAAATGGAGTCCCGAAGCCCCACCTCGCATTCCAACCTTTTTTCCATAACTTTGCAGAAATCTGCTTTTCTACATTACTTTGGCAGCGATGTTTTTTTGGAAAATCTATTGGATGCTAAATCCGTTCTAGTAGAGTTCAACTTGAAACTCTTCGATATTTTTGTAGCTCTCATCCTTGGTGACGAGCTTTGCATTGTTTTCTATGGCGACAGCTGCAATTAAAACGTCTATGAGATTCATCTGTCTGCCTTTTTCTTTTAGCTCAAATTCAATGTTTGCCGCTATTCTTGCGGAGGAAGCTGTGAAGGGTAAAACAGTTAGTCTCTCAAGAAACCTTACAGCATCACTATATTCCTTCACTCTCCCCGCTATTTTTGGGCCCCTCAAGATTTCCCAAGCCACAATTGAAGTGGTTAAAAGAGGATACTCTCTAATTTCTTTATATTTCTGTATTGAGTGCTCCTTTCCTCTCAAAAAGTCTACCAAGAAGGTTGTTTCAAGGCAGTATCTTTGCGTTTTTATCAAACTCTTTTCTCCCCTCAAGTATTACCTTCTCAATTTCTTCGGCGTCTTTCCAGGCTCCAGCAAACTCAATCAGGTTCTTTTTTTTCCCCTCAGTAAGTCTGATTATGACATCGCTAAAGCTTTCACCTTCCAGTTTCTCCCTCTTTAACCGTTCATATGCTTCAAGGGTTATTGTCAAAGTCTTAGTTGGCATAATATTTACGTGTACACGTATGTTTATAAATCTTTTCCGTTTTTCAAAAAAACTTCTGAAGTAGGAAAATGTATTACACCCTCAGCTGTATACACTCAGTCAAAACCTTTAATGGAAGCGTTTCAATAGGATCCCAACAAAGAATCATAAAGATGCTGCGGGTTTAAAAAAATCCCAGAAATCTTCCAGTGAGAAGGAAATACGGTGTTTTTTTTAAGTATCCTTTTTTTGTTGAGATGTACCGTTGGGGTGGTTTTTGACTCTGCCTGATATTTACCTTAAACAGTTAATTTCCGAACATAGAACATGCATTAGGGTAATATTGGGGTGCGCCTTTGGCTAAAATGCTTAAATTATTCGATAGAGGTGTAGTTCTGGATAGATGGGTGTTAAAGTTAGAAAATTGTCGAATTTTTTTGGGTATGTTCTCAATTTTATAGTTTATAATTCAATTTTTGCTTTCTTTTGTTGTGAATATCGCAATATTTTTTATTTATTTTTGAGATATTTTTTTATGTGAAATGTTACTATAATATAATTAAAGCTGGCTTAAAAGAATTTGGAAAATAGTTGGTGGGTGGCCAATATAGATGAAGCCGAGTCTCCTAATCATAGGCATCACCTTCTTGGCGGTTTCCCTACTGGCTGTTAAAATACAGGGCCAAAATCTTATGTTTCTCCTTCCGCTGTTGTTACTAATTGTTTCTTTGTCCGGGGTGGGAATCGCTGCGGTTACCATTTGGAGGAAATATGTTATTCCCGTTAAGGCTCTGGCTAGTTTAGAAAACATTATTGTGGATCACATGCCCAGTGGTATTACTCTGTGGGCTTTTGATTTTGTTGAAATGCAGAAGCACACCATTATCGTTTCAGGATTCATTGCGGCAGTAAAATATTTTATGATTGAAATGCGTAAAGGAGATTTAAAAAAGCTGGAAACAGAGTTTGGGACATTCATAAAAGAGGATGGAGATTTTTTAACTGTCACCTGTATTACCAGTGGTAACACTAAAGCGGAAGAGGAGTGGATTAGGCAAAGGCTGCAAACCTTTCTGCGTGTTGCCGAAATTCACCACTGGAATGATCTCATAAATTGGGCTGGTGACACGTCAATTTTTGAAGAATCGCTTTTCCAAATCATTTCCTCAGTAGTCAACATGAATAACACAGTTAAACTCCAGAAGCAAAGGATTTCCAACATGAGGAGGAAGAAGGCCAGACTTTATGCAGAGCTTAAAAAATTGGACTCAGAGATAGATACAATTGAGACGCAGTTCCGGAATGGAAAAATTAGTGAAGAAGAATTTGAGGTTAGGAAAACTAGGACTAAAAACAAGTACAAAAGAATTCGCGAATACTATATCAATACCTGCTTGTTACTCTCAAGAGTTACCCACAAACCAACAGGAGAAGGAGTAGAAGCTTCCAGAGAAATAGAAAAAATTAGAACCAACTTCCTCAAACTTAAGGGAGAAATAGACAATTTACACCTAAAAAAATCTGAAGGCACCATTACCCCAAGCGATATCAAAAATAAAGAAAAAATTCAGAAAGAACTAACAATCCTCATAGAAAATCTAGAAAAATTTATGTAACCATACCAAAAAGAAGGTAAAGTATTGAATTTACTTTACTCTTATTATTGCAGTCTCTATTTCTCAGGCTTAATGGATTCTTTCAGTTTCAACTCTCATTATGGCTTCTCTTCCCGTCTTTTCTGGAATTTCCTCCCTGACCCTTACTAGTTTTATGGCGTCGTGGGGACACTTGTGGGCACATATCCCGCAGCCTATACATCTTTCCTCCAAAATCATAATTTTCTCGTCTGATAGGTTTTCACTGTGGGGATAATGGTGATAAATTGCTTGGAGAGGACACCACTTTATGCATGTTTCACACAGGCGACAATTTTCATGGCTTATTTCGGGCATAAAATTAGATTTCGCAACAGAGCGGGGATTGTGAAGCTGCGTTATGCCTCTCAATAGAATGCAGCAGTCGTTGCAACAGTTACAGATAAAGTTTGGTTTCTCCTGCTGATTGCTTACAGTGTGTACGAGACCTGCGTCTTCGGCTTTTTTGAGTATTTCTAGGGCTTCCTCCTTGGACACCCTTCTCCCATTGCGGTACTTTATCAAGTATTCGGCGAATCGGTCGAAACTAAAGCAGACCTCCAAGGGTTTATCACAATTGTTGGCTGAAAGCCGGCAGGCACAGGGATTAACCGCTATGCTTCTTGCCTCTTCAATGTATTTGCTCACCTTCTCGAAGGGAAGAATCTCTGCTTGCACACTGATTTTCTCCTCAATGGGAATCACCCTCATTAGGGGATAGTTTGAAGCCCCCAACTCCATTCCCCAGTGGGAATACATCGCCTCATGTATCTTAGCGTATTCCCTCTTTCTGTCCGTGATTACACCGTCATTCATTTGGAGTTCAAAAATTCCCGGAACATAAGGCAACATACTGTAGTAGGTTTTACCGTCTCTGCTGCTGGTAAATTCAAAAAGCGAACCATTCCGAGCCAGCTTCTCAAAAATACTCTTAACATAGTCTACGTTCTTCCCGGTTTCCCCTGCCACCTGCTCAATTGTTTTCGCATCAATGTAGGGAGCGTTGAAGGCAGAGCAGAGGAGCTCTGCTTCCTCGGGAGTGTAAATTAATTTTAAAATTTTCAGCATATCCTTACTCTTGGGGACTTTTACAGGCCACCGGTTAACCTTCTGTCTCAAAAGTTCATAAACATCTTCGCCCATAAAACCACAACCAATAGACCATTGAACTGAATCTTTCTTTAAGTTTTCCACTCCTTCTACTAAGAAGTCCTGGGAGATAAGAATAGCTAGCTTTTTTTAACCAAAAATTTATTATGAAACCTCAATGTAGGTGTGAGGGGTGTTTTTAAGATGCCCAAAGTGAAGGCAAACGATATTGAGATTTACTATGAACTGCATGGGAGTGGGACCCCGCTAGTTTTGATTCAGGGATGGGGTTATAGTTCAGAGATGTGGAGTCCCGAGTTCATAGGGAAATTTTCAAAATTTTACAGAGTCATCACATTTGACAATCGTGGAACTGGGCGGAGCAGTGCACCGGACATCCCCTACACCATAAAAATGTTGGCGGATGACCTTGCGGGGTTGATGGATGCCATAAAGGTTCCCAAAGCCCACATACTAGG
>Ga0136652_1000533_pt1 | contig 18202 bp, 9 predicted proteins | sample ConPoolayeEmetaG_FD_94864 | JGI IMG/M metagenome (GOLD analysis project Ga0136652, IMG submission 94864) | Hot spring microbial mat communities from California, USA to study Microbial Dark Matter (Phase II) - Cone Pool mat layer E metaG... ...
AGGTGTGAACGATGGATCAGTGAGCAGGCCGCGGAGCGGATCGCTCGCCCGTCCGCGCCGAGCACGAACGCCCCGAGCGTTCGCTCGTATCACCCACTTGCCCTTCCAATCGTCATCGGGCTACGCCTGCCTTAATATCCACACGCTTGGCAGGTTGTGGTGCTCGCGGTCACCCGCCTGCCTGGCTCGCAGAGGGTCATTCGGCGGGAGGACTAACCGGGCCGGCTCTCCCCGGGCGCAATTCCCGCGCTTCCCCGTAGCCATCACCCGGGCCCGTCCGGATTCATGACCAGCCCGACCCAGGGCCGCCTACCGTCGGCATGACTACGCGAACCGTGCTGAGCAGTCCGTTAAGAAACTGACCGCAACCCTGGAATTCCACGTCCGGGGCGACGGTTGCACCGAGCCAGAAACGCCGCCCTCGGAGGTCCCTCGTTACTTGCTCAAGCACCGAGAGCACTTTTTCAACAAGCTTCCGGACGGGGCACGAAGACGGCCGACTCATTGCAGTCGCGGCGGCGAGGGAGTGGTAGTTGACGGGGGGGACAATCGCTTCGTGACGCTTGGCTCGTGGCTCGGCCTTGTGGGCTACTGCCAGGTCACGCTCGAGATCCGGAGGCTTGGGCACTGACCGACTGACGTGTGCGAAGGTTTGGGAGTTATCGGACCCTGCCCCCGCTGACGGGGTCCGCAAAAAGGGTATTTTGGAAGCCTTTGGCGGCCACACTGGCCTATGAATGTGCGAGTCGCTTTGGTAGGATGACAGTAAGGCGAGCGCTAGCTGCCGGCGCACGGCACCGAGTGTCTTGGCACCGGTGGGGGGCGAGCTGTAACGTTGGCGCCCCGCAAAGGCGTTCGAGAGGACTCATGCGAAAGAGGCTGCATACGGCGGCGGCCGAGGCCACCCCCGAGCGGCTAAACCCCACCACAGAAGGAGGAAACATGTTCAGGCGTCCCTACATGGCTTCAATCAAGGGCTGGCTCCGCTTGGCCGAGGGGCTGATGGTCTGCGTCACGGCAGCGCTGGTGAGCGTCGCCGCCACCGGCGAGCGGGTCTCGGTCAGCGTGTCGGAGAACAGCCTCAGCCGCGTGGTGATCGACTACTCGCTCCCACAGCTCGAGCAGACCGCGGTTGAGGTCAACGGGCAGTCGATGGTTTACATAGAGCTGACCGGCGAACCGCGTTTGCTGATCGCCGGCGCTCCGGACCTGCCGCACGTGACCCGCAGCATCATCATCCCGGACCAGGCGTTGATGCAGGCCCGCGTGCTTTCGTGCAGCTACCTGGAAGTGAAGGACATCGACATCGTTCCGTCGAAGGGGAATCTGCTCCGTACCATCGACCCGGCCACGGTGCCGTACCAGTTCGGCGACGCTTACCGAACCGACGCCTTCTTCCCCGGAGAGCTGGTCGAGCTGGGCGAACCCTACATCATGCGCGACTACCGCGGCTTGGTGGTCGACGTTTACCCGTACCAGTACAACCCGGTAACCCGTACTCTGCGTGTATACACCAGTTTGACGGTCGAGGTGGCTCAGGTCGGGGTGGGCGGGGCCAACCCGCTGGTGCGGGGGACGGTAGCCTGGCGTCCGAGCCTGGCCTTCGAACAGCTCTACCAGGCCCACTTCATCAACTACACGCCCGAGCTGCGCTACAACCCGCTCAACGAGATCGGAAACATGCTGATCATCTGCTACGACCAGTGGCTGCCCAACGTTCAGCCGCTGATCAACCACAAGAACTCGATCGGCATTCCGACCACGGCAGTCGGCGTTTCAACGATCGGGAACAACGCCACCTCGATCAAGAACTACATCCAGAGCGTATACAACCAGGGTAACCTGGCGTTCGTCCTGCTGGTCGGCGACGCGGCTCAGGTCGCTACCCCCACGGCTTCCGGGGGATCGGCCGACCCGACCTACTCCAAGCTGGCCGGCGGCGACAACTATCCCGACATCATGGTTGGACGCATGTCGTCCGAAACCTCCGCCCACGTGGATACTCAGGTTCAGAAGACGATCCTGCATGAGACGCTGCCGGCTACCATACAGGATTGGTTCTGGCGTGGCATGGGGATCGCTTCCGCCCAGGGTGCCGGGCAGGGTGATGAGGGCCAGGCGGACTACGTGCATATGGATGAAATCCGCGGCTGGCTGCTGGGCCACGGCTACACGCTGGTGGACCAGATTTACGACACCAACGGCGGCACCGCCGCCATGGTGACCAACGGCCTGAACAATGGGCGCGGAATCATCAATTACTGCGGCCACGGCAGTACGACTTCCTGGGGCACCACCGGCTTTTCCAACTCGCACATCGCGGCCCTCGTCAACTATGAGATGCTGCCGTTCATCATCAGCGTGGCTTGCGTGAACGGCCAGTTCGACGGGTACACCTGCTTCGCCGAGGCCTGGTTGCGGGCTACCAAGGACGGTCACCTGACCGGGGCGGTCGCGACCTACATGTCCTCGATCAATCAGTCATGGGCGCCGCCCATGGAAGCGCAGGATGAGTTCAACATCCTGTACTGCCAGCTCGAACCCAACACCTATTTCTCGTATGGCGCTCTGTGCTTTGCCGGCTCGTGCTCGATGATGGATGCCTATGGCTCGGGCGGGGTGGACATGTTCAACACCTGGCACGTCTTCGGCGATCCGTCACTGCGGATCGTGGGCCTGCCCACGCCGCCGCATGGAATGAAAGTCACGCCGGAAGACGGCCTGGTTTCCCAAGGCCCGCAAGGCGGTCCCTTCAACCCGAACAGCATCAGCTACACCATAGAGAACCTCGGCGACACGCCGCTGGACTACCAGGTGACCAAGACCCAGAACTGGGTCTCGATCTCCAATCCATCGGGGACGCTACCCGCCCACGGCACGACTACCGTCATCGTCAGTATCAACAGCAACGCTAACTTCCTGGGTACCGGCGTGCACACCGATACGGTGAGTTTCGTTAATCTCACCGACCATGACGGCGATACGACGCGGGCCGTCTCACTCAAGGTCGGCGTGCCCACCCTCCAATATGAGTGGACGCTGGACAACAACCCCGGCTGGCCAGTCCAGGGCCAGTGGGCGTTCGGACACCCCACCGGCCAGGGCGGAACCCAGCACGGGTACCCCGATCCCAGCAACGGATACACGGGCGCGAACGTCTACGGAGTGAACCTCAACGGCGACTACTCGACCACGCCCGGCGGCCCGTACTACGTAACCCTGGGCCCGATCGACCTGACCGACACCACTGAGGTCAGCCTCAGGTTCCGACGGTGGCTCAACAGTGATTATCAGCCGTACGTGTACGCGATGATCGAGGCGTCCAACAACGGGACCAACTGGACCACCATCTGGTCGAACGGCTCCAGCGAGATCAAGCAGAACTCCTGGTCGCTGCAAAGCTACGACATCTCGGCGGTCGCTAGTAACCAGCCGACGGTTTACATCCGTTGGGGCTACCGGGTCGCAAATGGCGCTTATGCCTACTCCGGCTGGAACATCGACGACATCCAGATTTGGGGTCTGCACGCCAGCGGCCCCATGTACCCGCCCGGCGACATGAACTGCGACGGAGTGGTCGGCTTCGCGGACATCAACCCCTTCGTCTTGGCCTTGACCAGTCCGAGTGAGTACACCGCCCAGCATCCGAACTGCTCACTGGACCTGGCTGACATCAACGGAGACGGGACTGTCAGTTTTGCCGACATCAACCCCTTCGTCCAACTGCTCACATCGTGAGCGGATTGAGACGCTGCGGACCGTCCGCTGACTAGGTAGCGTTGCCGGCCCCATCCTTTCAAAAGAGGGTGGGGCCGGTTCTACTCCGCTCGCTGAATGGGCCGGGAGCGAACTGGGCGCTACGTGGGCCTGCGCGACGTTGGGACCTTAGGTGTAGCGTCTCTGCCGGCGGCGCCAGTCGCAGGCCCGACGGTCTTCCGCGGCCGACCGGGTGGCCGGCCGTCACCAGGTGCTGCCGAATCGCGCACATAGGTTTGCGGGTCACCCCGCGGTGCGCCGGCCGGCCCGATCAAAAAGCACACTGCCGGCAGGCGACCAGCCTCCCCGCTGGCCGTTGTTTCGCTCTGCGATTTGCCGCGTGCGCTTGCGCGCGATCGCTCAGGGCCGCGCCGGCTCGAGCCGCAAATAGTCCAACCCGAACATGTAGCCGGGCACGGCCTCCGGGTTGGCTCCCACGATCTCCGCAGTCAGCCGGTTGTCGCCGGCCTGGAGGCTGAAGACCCCCAATGGGATTTCGTCGGATACAGTGACGCTCTTGTTGTACAGGTCCAGCGGCTGACCGGCCGGCTCATCGCCGATCGTAAGCTGGACGATTCCGTAATCCAAGGCTTTGACAAAACGAGCCAGCAGGCGGTATTGGCCCGCGGCCGCCGTCGGGAAACTGAGAACCAGTCGGTCTCCCGGCTGGCCCTCCCGCCACCAGAGGTGACCATCGTTGCTGCATCCCTCGATGTCTTGGCGCTCGACCCGGCCGGTCTTCTCGACTATCTGCATTTCTTCGCCTTCCAGGGCTCCGGGCACTCGGGGGGCCACGTAGGGCGGGAGCGCGGCCGGCTCCAGATCCGCCGCTCGGACCGGTTGGGTGTTGCTGGTCGCTCCAGGTCGGGCGTACCAATAGGTCACCACCGATATTTCCGGCAGCCGGCCATCCCACCAGTGCCACAGTTCCATGTCGAAGCGGAGCCGATACTGGAAGGGAATGCGGTCCAGAATGTGCCAGCGGTTGACCGCGGTCCGACCGTAGCTGCCGGGGCCGTCGCAGCGGGGCTGGTTATGGTAGGCGTGCATGAAGGGCTGGCTGGACCCCCAGGCGTAGCCGTAGTAGTCCTCGGTACCGGTCCCGAAGTGGCTGGGGAAGCTGTCGGCGTCGACGTAGATCTTCTCGTCCCCTTCGCCCCACCACTTGCGTACCGGGTTAGCCAGACTGAAGGCGGCGCCGACCAGCACGCCACGGCCCTGAACGCTGATGTAGTTCCAGTCTCGCATCGGCCGGGTTGGGACGTCGCGTTCCGACCGCCAGCCCGCATGGAAGTACATGGATCGCTCCGTCCAGTGGTACTCGACCGGTGCGAGCCGTACTTGGACGCGTACCGGCTGCGACCCGAGGTTATAGAGTTCCAGACGGGCAGACTGGCGGAAGGGCATCACCCAGCGGCTCCACATCCGGCCGTCCTCGGTGATCCCCATGGGCAGCGACTGGTAGGGGTTGCAGCCTGGACCGGCCCCGAAGAAATCTCCCAGCGGGCAAGCCACGGTGCGTTTGCCGTCGAAAGTCAGGGTCATCAGCACCTGGCGCAGGGCCTGATTCCGGTCGGCCGCCTCCAGCTTGACGCACAGCTCACGGATCGCCAGCGGACTGGAAGTGTTGATTTGAAACGGGACCGAGGTCCCGGGTGCGACCTCGACGCCCTCGCGGGCGATCGGCCTGAGGCGTGCCTCGGCCTCCGCCGGCGGCTCCGGCTCGGCCGGCGGCCGGCCGGCCAGTTGGGCCGCCACCTGCTCGATCGCCGTCGAGAGTTCGCTCAGGTCTTTGGGTCGGAAGCTGATCAGTTCCGTGTCCGACGGATACGTGCGGTAGTTGACATGATAGTAGAACGCCCCCTCGTCGCAGGTGACCTTGCAGTGCCGGGCATAGGGGATCGGAAAGTAACAGTTCCAGCCGGCACTGCGAACGTGGGCGATCGGCTCGGGAATGCCGGGAACTTTGCCGCTGAGCAGGTCGGACAGCGGGACCTCCAGGACCGGACTTTCATCCCGGTCCAGGTAGATTCGCAGCGTCCCCTTGGGGTTGGCCGACCAGATGCGCACGATGGCTCCGGGTCCATCCGCGTCCATCATCACGTACTCGGTTCGGCCCCCGTGCCATTCAGTGCGCAGGAACTTGCCGTGGTCGGAGTTGGCGAACCACTTCTCGCCGTCCGCAGGCGATATGGAAGCCCGGTCGTAGCTGGATGCCTGTCGGCAGGTGAAAGGCGGCTGGGGGAACTCGGCCAGCCTGGCCAGGTCGGTCATTTCCGCCAACAGTGTGCCGGTCGAGATCGGCCGCGAAGCCACGCAGCCGGCCAGCAACCCGGACATGCACAAGACGCTCGCCAGACCGCCGCATGCGAAGCGGTCGCGGCCGGCTGAATCCGACTGCCGCTGCCACAGCAGCCTGTCGTGGAAACGTTTCATCAGAGATCTCCCTGAGGTGATAAAAAGGGGCCCAAGTCCTTCTTTGCGACGGGACTCAAAGATCGGCTGCACGGCCACCGGCTGACGTTCAAACCGGCAGGGCCCGCACGAAGCCGCGAATCAGCACATCTTGATACTTGTGATATCCCAGACAGGCCAGCGGGTAAAGTGCCTGGCCGATCCGCTCGGCTGCCCGGCAGAGCAGGCGATGCCAGCGACTCGACTCCTCGGTCAGCCGCCGTTCGATGCTCCGGTGAAAAACGGCCCAGACATCCTCGCGCAGCTTCTCCGGCGTGCCGAACGCACCACAGCAGGCGGCTCGCCCGGCCCGCAGGTTGGCCAGCAGGGCCGACCGGGTGGTCCCGGCGGTGAGCGTGTAGGTGGTCCCGACCCGATGAGTGTGCGAGTCGCTGCCGGCGACCAGAACCTTGCCGTGCTCACGGGCCACCTGGCATACCCACGCGTTATGCCCGTACCCGCGGGTGCCGTTGAGGCCCTCGAAGACGTCGAACAGCTCCAGCAGCGTGTCGATCTGCCAGCCGGCCAGCACCCGGTGCTGAGCCGTCCAGGTCATGTGATTGAGCACGTAGAGCTTCCCGATCTGGCGCAGGTAGGCCACCAGCTCATGAATGTTCCCACGCAGCGACTGAATCTGCCGGTGCTGCTCCAGCTCATGATCGTAGACATTGACGTGCACGACCGTCCCGTCCTCCGGGAAGCGGGCCGACACCTCTTCGCCGAATATGAAATCCGGCAGCGGCCCCCGGCGTTCGATCAATGCCAAGCAGCCGTCGAGGGTGTCATGGTCGGTGATGGTCACGAAATCCATTCCGCGGGCCTTGGCCAGGTCGTAGACCTGCTCCGGCTCGCAGACCGGACGACAAACCAGGCCCGGCAGCCAGCGAACCGCCTCCCGCGAATATGTCGAATGGCAGTGCAGGTCGATCCGCGCCCCGGCGGCCCTGGACCACTCCGGCCCCGCCTCGGCCGACTGCCTCCAAACGTACTCCAGCACTGGCGACAGCAGCTCATCCACTTCTCGACTCCGGCGCCCTCCCTGATGTTCGGTGGGGATTGTAAGCGTTCTGTGACGGCGGCGTAAAGCTTGGACCTGCCAGCCGCACTCAGACCACGACTATGCCCAGTGTGACGTCGTGTCCGTCGATTCGGGCGGTCTGCGTGGCAGCGCCGGCCGGCGGAGACGCATGCTCGATCGACCGAGCCAGACACTCCTGCTCGATAGTGCCCGCCAGACGCCGAACTACCTCCCGTACCGCCGGCGCGGCCTGAACGTAGAGCATGATCCGGGCCTGGTACGGCAACTTCTGCTGCTTACGCAGCTCCTGCACGTGATGGATCAGCTCGCGGCACAATCCTTCGGCACGCAGCTCCTCGGTCAGCTCGGTCTTCACCACCACTACGCCGACCCGACCCTGGGCCGCTGACCAACCAGGCCGGGCCTCCAGGCGGATTTCGACCTCCTCCGGCCCCAAGCGTACCTTCTCACCCTCCAGATCGACGGTCAACTCGCCACTGCCCAGCAGCTCCGCCCGAGCCGCCTGGGCGTCCAACCGCTCCAGGGCGGCCGCAATCTGCGGAGCCAGCTTCCCGAACCTCGGGCCCAAAACCTTGAACTGCGGCTTGACCTGGTAACGCACGTAGTGCGACGCCTCGGTCGCGAACTCCACCCGCTTGATATTCAACTCTTCGGCGATCAGTTGCCGATGCGGGTCCAGGCAGTCCGCGTGATCCTGGCGGGCCAGGATGATCTCCGCCAATGCCAGCGGCTGGCGGACCTTCAGCTTGGCGGTCGTCCGGGCGGCACGCCCCAGCGACACGATTTGCTGAACCAGCTCCATCTCCTGCGCCAACCGCTCGTCGATCAGGCTTTCGTCGGCTTGTGGGTAATCGCAGAGGTGGACGCTGATCGGCGGCTCCTGATCGGCACCCGCGGCCCGACTCTCCCCGCCCGGGCGGGACGCCTCCAGGCCGGCGTTGCGAACCAGGTTCTGGTACATGGTCTCCGCGAAAAACGGCGTAAACGGCGCAATCAACTTGCTCAGCGTCACCAGAACCTCATACAGCGTGTTGTACGCATCCCACTTGTCCGGGTCTTTTTCGCTTCGCCAGAAACGCTGCCGCGACCGCCGAACGTACCAATTCGACAAGCTGTCGACGAACTGATTGATCCGAACCGCGGCCGGGTAATTCTCGAAACGATCCATCGACTGGCACACCGACCGGATCGTGCGGTGCAGCTCGCTGATGATCCAGCGGTCCAGCTCGCTGCGCTGACTGACCGGACGCCAACCGCTGCCGCGCACACCCGCGGGCGCCGCGGCACTTTGACCACCGCCGCAGTCTACCGAGAAGCCGTCGATATTGGCGTAAATGTTGAAGAAACTGAAGACGTTGTATAGGCGAACCAGAAACTCGCGGTGGGCATCGCGAATACTGGCCTCCACGAAACGGGTCGAGGTCCAGGGCACCTGGGCGCTGAAGAAATACCAGCGCATCGCGTCCGCACCGTAGGTGTCGAAGATATAGTCCGGTTCCTTATAGTTCTTGGTCCGTTTGGACATCTTCAGCCCGTCCTCGCCCATCACATGGCCGAGGACGATGCAGGTGCGGTACGGGTGCGGATAGGCAGCGCGGGGACCATCGGCATCGCCAAACAGCATCGTGCTGATCGCCAGGAGCCCGTAGAACCAGCCGCGGGTCTGATCGATCGCCTCGCTGATGAAATCGCAGGGAAATCGCTCGACAAAGGTCTCCACGCTGCCCGGCTGGTGCGGAAAACCCCACTGGGCGAACGGCATGCTGCCCGCGTCCCACCAGCAGTCGATCACTTCGGGCACGCGGCGCATCCGCGGCCGCCTGGCCCCCGGCCCTGCGGGCTGATCGACGAAGGGACTATCGTAGGTCCATTCGTCGATGTAAGGCTTATGCACACGCAGGTGGTCGGGCAAGGTAGGATCAGCGGCTTTCGCCCGCTCCCAGGCGCCGCCGTCCGTGGCACCCGGCTTGGCCATCAGTTCAGCCAGTGATCCGATGGCTTCCATCTTCCCGGTCTGCTCGCAGACCCAAATCGGCAGCGGTGTGCCCCACCACCTTTCCCGCGAGAGGGCCCAGTCCACGTTGTTCCGCAGGAAATCGCCGAACCGCCCCTCGCGAATGTGCTCCGGCAACCAGTTGATCGCCGCGTTATTCTTGAGGAACTCCTCTTTAAACCGGCTGGTACGCACAAACCAACTCTTTCGGGCGTACTGGATCAGCGGGTCGTCTTCGGAGCGTGGACAGAACGGGTACTCGTGTTCGATCGTTTCCTGGTGGTAGAGGATGCCGCGCTGCTTCAGCTCCTGCATGATCTCCTGGTCGCAGTCCTTGACCCACCGGCCGCGATACCTAGGCGGGGCTTCGTCGTTGAAGGTGCCGTCCGGCCTGACGGCGTTGATGAGAGGGATAGCGTCGGGGTTCTCAAATCGGCGGCGTTCATCTTGCAACAGGTTGAAATCGACCTCTCCAAAGGCCGGGGCTTCATGTACCAGCCCGGTCCCGGTATCCAGGGTCACGAAGTCGGCTGGAACCACCCGCCAGCCGAGGGAGTCCTCTCCGCCGCCGGTCAACCGAGCGGTCCGGGCAGAGAGTGTCCGGTAATAGCAATCGAACGGGGGAACATAGTGCAGCCCGACCAAATCCGAGCCTTTGCAGGCCGACACCACATGCAGCTCGTGCTTGACTTTCCGGGCCACGTCGTCGACCAGGGCGGCGGCTATATAGAGGTATTCGCCGTTAGTCTTGTCGTGTACCAGCGCGTAATCGATCTCCGGTCCGACGGCGGTGAAGTGATTGCTTATGAGCGTCCAGGGAGTGGTTGTCCAGACCAGCAGCGAGACCCTCGCGCCGGCCGGAAGGTTCTCGTGTGGACAGAGTCTGGCCGCCCGGCCAGCACCGGACCGCTTCTCAGCCGCCAGCGGGAAGCGGATGTAAACCGCCGGGTCGCGGACCGTGCGGTAGCCTTCGCCGACTTCGCCGGCTGACAGGGCAGTCCCGCCCTGGGCCCACCACCAGACCACCTTGTGACCCTGGTACAGCAGCCCGCGTTCGAAGAGCGTTTTCAGTCCCCACCACACGCTTTCGACGTAGCTCTGGTGATAGGTGACGTAGGCATCTTCCAGATTGACCCAGAAGCCCAGTCGGCGGGTCATCTGTTCCCACTCGCGGGTATAGCGGAAAACGCTTTCAATGCACCGGCGGACGAACCGCTCGACGCCGTAGGCCTCGATTTCCTCCTTGCTGTGGATGCCCAGCTCCTTGCAGACCTCCACCTCCACCGGCAACCCGTGGGTGTCCCACCCGGCCTTCCGCTCCACCAGCTTGCCTCGCATGGTCTGGTATCGCGGGAACAGGTCCTTGATCGCCCGGGTCAGGCAGTGGCCCGGGTGCGGCAGACCGTTGGCGGTCGGCGGCCCCTCGTAAAAAACGAACCGTGGCGCTCCGCGACGCCGCTCCAGCGACTTCTGGAACACGGCATGCTTCTCCCAGAACGCCAGTACCCGCTCTTCGGCTTCCGGAAAGTTGCACTGGGCCGGCAACGGCTCAAACATCGGCGCCTCCGCGGACTGGAATCGACCAGGATCCGCCCATCGGTGTAGAATACAGAGCCGAGGCGATGTTGACCATACACTGGTCGTCCGGGCCGTCGACTGCGAGGTAACCCTCTCGGGAAAGCGTCACAGTCAATGGACGACCGGCGTAACAGGCCTGGCTAGGCGAGCCACTCAGATGCGGGTTCACGCCGTCGGCAGCCGTTGTTCGCCGCCACTGCCCGGGAGCGGTCGGGCACTGCCTCGGGCAGCAACCAGGGTTCTGGCGCTGTTCTGCATAAGCCTTGTCCTGACCGACCCGGTTCCCGGACAGATCGTCCAGGGCGGGGTAGCCACGGTCGGGTTCCAGACCGTTTATGGGGCCGTTGTTCGCCCGGGGAGATGGTTTCCGATCTCGGTGGTAGTCACTTGGCAGGGCAGCCAGGTCCTCTCGGGAGAGCTGAGGGCCGAGGCGGTGGACCTGGACGGCGACCGGGTCGCCTTCGCGCTGCCCCAGGTCACCCTGACCCCGGAGGCGGGCTCGGCTCAGTATTTCTGCTGCTATGCGGTGGTCAACAGTATTGATGACCTGCCCGACAGGATCGACCTGGTAAGTCAGGACGGGGCGCTGGTCGCGGAGTTGCCACTGCCCATGGGGGCGTCGGTGTCTCCGCTCTCGAGCGACGACCTTCTGGTCCTGGATATCAGCTACCCGCAAGTGACCGCCCTGAACAGCCTGCAAGCGCCGAGTGGATGGAGCCCCGGGCAGTTGTCCGACGGCCTCCGGCGTTTCTATCGCAACATAGTGGTTGCGCGCATGCCGGCCGGCGAACTGCCCGACCGCTGGTGGGGTCTGGAAGCGGTCAATGTGATCGTCTGGGACAAGCCCGACCCGGCCCTGCTCAGCCTGGCCCAGCGGGACGCGTTGATTGAGTGGGTGCGTAACGGGGGGCAACTGGTCATCGGGGTTGGACCCAAATGGGCCGCCCTCCGGAGCAGCGATCTGGCCCCGATCCTGCCTCTGGAGGGCGACGGCGCGACGATCGAGGTGCGCTGGCTGCCGATGTTTTCCCAGCACATGATGCGTCCGACCCGGCAAGCGTCCGAGTTTGACCCCGGAATCGCCCTGACCACCGCCCAGCCGGCCCGGGAGGCGATCCGGATCCTCGGCGATTCCGGCCCGTCTGGGCCGATCAGTCTGTTCACCATGCGGTTGATAGGATCGGGGCGCGTGGCGGCGACCGCAGCCGGCTTGGCCGACCTGACCAGCCAGCCGGACGTCGATCTGGACAAGTTCTTCTCCGGTTTGCTGGATCTTAACCCGCTGACCGCGAAGTTCAAGGAGCGTCAGTCGAAGTTGCAAGCCGCCTCGCTCGATCGAATCTACCTATACGACAGCGTCACGCAACCAATCGGTCTGGCGGCCGCCACCGCGATCCGCAGCCTGACCGCCCTGCTGTTCGTCGCCGCCTACGTCCTGGCGGCCACGGTCGTGAGTTGGTGGTGGCTGCGCCGCCGGAATCTGGCTCATCTCAGTTGGATGGTCTTTGGCGGCCTGGCCGTGGCGGCCAGCGGGCTGAGCCTGGTCACGGTCGGGGCGCTTCGGGGGCTTTCGCGCGGGGTACGGAGCGTCACCATCTTCGACCTGGAGGCCGGCTCCATGACTGCCCGCGGCGTGTGTTTCTTCGGCTACCGCAGTCCGACGCGACAGCGGGTGGACCTGAGTCTCTCACAGCAAGGCCAATACCTGCGACCACTGGCCCAAAACCCCCGGGCGGCCAGCCACTACGTGACTCCGGCCCGTTACGCCGCCATTCCCAGTCAGGCCACCTTGCATGACGTGCTGATGCGGGCCACGCTCAAACAATTCGAAGCCCGCTGGCAAGGGGAGCTGGACGGGACGATCCGGGCCGATCTGCGGGTTGACCGGCAGACCGGCCGACTCTCAGCCGGAAGCTGGATCGCCAACCACCTGACCGGTGATCTGCAGGGCGGGTACCTGCTCTTCATCGACCCGCGGTTGGAAGCCGCAGGCGTACCTCGCCGGGCCGCCGGGCTCACCAGCCGCTATCGGCCGGACCTGCCGGAGCAACTGGCCGCCCGCGTGGTCTGGGATCAGGAGGTAGTTCCGCCGTCCATGAACATCCTGGTCGTGCCGATTCCACCGATCCCGGCCGGCAAGGTAGTCAGCGAGTTGGGTCGCGCCGTGTACGATAAGGTCGAGCGGGCGCTCGATGAAGACTGGAAGCGACGTCTGGAGCTTAAGCATAGCCAGATGCCGGACCTGCCGACCCTGTGGCACCATCAGCGAGATTGGGTCTGGCCGGATTCGCTGGCCGCCCTGGTTGCCCGACCGGCGGAGACCATTGCCGCCGTCATGCTGGCTTCGACCCGCAATTTCTACCTTTCCTGTCAGCCGGCCGATTTTGACAGTCCGGGTCCGGCGCTCAGCACTGATGGGCTGCCGGACCTGGACGTAACGCACTGGGTGATGGGGGGACGGGATAGCGGGCAAGCGGTCCTGATCTGCTGGAGCGACCGGCCGGGCCCGGTGCATCTGATCCGGAACGGGCGGCCCCAGGAGTCCTACTCCGGCCTGACCATCTACCGGGTGCGGGTTCCGATCCACTATGAAGGCCACCCGCCGGGCCGGGGTCGATCTAGCAGCGCCGTGCTCCCAGGTCGCCAGTCTGTCGCCGGCCAGCCGACCGCGGACGGAGAGCGGGGAAACCAGATATGATCATCCAGACCATCAACCTGACCAAGCGTTACGGCAAACTCGTGGCGCTGAACAATCTGCACCTGGAGGTCGAGGAGGGCGAGTGCTTCGGGTACATCGGGCCGAATGGAGCCGGCAAGACAACGACTATTCGCATTCTGGCCACGCTCTTGCAGCCGACCTGGGGTGAGGCCCGGGTCTGCGGACACGTGGTCGGATACGAATCCCGGCGGATTCGGCCGCTGATCGGCTACGTCCCGGACTTTTTCGGGGCCTATGAAGACATGGTAGTGCAGGAATATCTGGAGTTTTTCGCTGCCGCCTACAACATCACCGGACAGAAGCGCACTCAGATCGTGGGCGACGTCCTGGAGCTGACCGATCTGACCGGCAAACGCGACGCCCTGGTGGATTCGCTTTCGCGGGGCATGAAGCAGCGTCTGAGCATCGCTCGCGTGCTGCTGCACGACCCGAAGCTGCTGCTTCTGGACGAGCCGGCCAGCGGCCTGGACCCCCGAGCTCGGATCGAAATCCGTGAGCTGCTCAGAGAGCTGCATCGCATGGGCAAGACCATTCTCATCAGCTCGCACATCCTGCCCGAGTTGGCCGACCTCTGCACCAGCATCGGCATCCTCGAGCAGGGAGAACTGGTTTTCCAGGGCTCGGTCCGCGAGGCGGTCCGCCGGGCCCAGACCGGAACCACCGTGCGTGTCGCCACGCCAGATGACCCGGAGCGGGCCCGGCAGGTGCTATCCGGTCTGCCGGACGTAACGGAGGTCCAGTTGCGCAACGGGGCCGCGATCGTGAGCCTGAATCGCGACACCAATGACTTCAGCTTCATCGCGGAGGCCATGCTGGCCAATAAGCTGCGGATCGCCGAGATCAAGGCCGAGGAGGTCGACCTGGAGACCGTATTCATGCGTTTGACCAGGGGCGCCGTCCAGTGACCCGAAACTGCCGACGGAAATAGCCGCATGGGCATCCTGAACGACATCGCTGCCGCACTCTGGCGGCTGCTGCCGGCCAATCCCATTCTGGTCCGGGTAGTCGCGACCGGCGGCAAACGCAGCCGGCATTTCTGGGCCCGCCTGATCTATCTGGTCGCCCTGGTGGCGGTCTTTGTACTGGGCGGCGGGCTGCTGATCAGCGGCGGCGAACGCTCCCTGGCCGATCTGGCCAAGCAGGCCACCCGCACCTTCGTGATCGTCAGCACCGTCCAGCTCCTCCTGACCAGTTTCATCGCCCCGGTCTTCTGCGCCGGCGCCATAACCCAGGAGAAGGACGCCAACACCTATCACATACTCCTTTCTACGCCGCTGACCAACGCTCAGATCGTGCTCGGATCCCTGCTCAGCCGCCTGTACTTCGTCTGGGTCCTGCTGCTATCGGGTCTGCCGATCTTCTGCATCACGATGCTCTACGGCGGCGTCACGACCACCGAGATATTCGAGAGCTTCGGTCTGGCCGCCGCCACCGGGCTGGTCACCGGCTCGGTCGCCATCATGATCAGCTTCCTGAAGATCGGCACCCGGCGGACCATCTTCACGTTCTTCCTGGGTGTCGCAGCCTACCTGCTCACCGTCGGCTGGTTGGGGCTCTCCTCCTTCGGGCAGCTCGCCCAAGCTCCCGCCTCTACCACCTTCTTCTCCGCCCACCCGGTCAGGATGAGCTGGCTGGCCCCGGTGCACCCCTTCCTGTGCCTTCTGGTGGTGACCGGGCAGACGCCGGCCCCCGACCCCGCGGCCGTCCATGCCTTCGGCTGGCCCGTCCGCTGGCTGTTGGCCTGGCCGCAATATGGCTACATGGTGCTGACCGTCCTGGCCTCGGCGGTCATGGTGCTCATCAGCCTGCTGTACGTCCGTCGGGGTTCCCGGGAAGGCGAAATCACCATTTTCAGGCGGCTGGCCGCGTTCCTCCTGCCACGCCGGGCGACTCAGTGCGGCCGCAAACCGCGTTGCGTCTGGCGAAATCCCATCGCCTGGCGCGAAGCCGCGACTCGGGCCTCCGCCGGCGGCCGCTCGCTGCTCCGACTCTTGTTCATCGTCGCTGCCCTGGCCGCCGGGCTCGCTCTCCTGATTGCGACTCATACCGGCGTTCTGGGGACCGGCGCCTCGGCCGCCATCGCCGCCCGAGCCTGGCTGACACCGCTGGTCTGGGTCGAATTGGCGGTCATCCTGCTGGTCGTTACCAGCACCGCCGCGACGACCCTCACCCGCGAGAAAGAAGCCATGACCATCGAGCTTCTGCTCTCGACCCCGCTCACCAGCCACTACATCATCGCGGGAATGCTGCAAGGTCTGGTGCGACTGGTGGTCCCTTTGATCGCGATACCCGTGGTGACCGTGGCGCTGTTTGTCATAGTGGATCAGCTCAGTTGGACAGCCGAGGCCCCGGTGACGGTTTTCGAAGCCGCTTTGCTATTGCCCGTGCAGATGGTTGCCTTCGTCGCTTTGGCAGCCATGATCGGTCTCCACTTCTCCCTGCTGTCCAGAAAGACGATTCAGGCTGTCATGCTCAGCACCAGCGTGGTGATGGGCGCGGCCGGTCTGCTCACCGTTTGTGGCCTGGCGACCAGAGCGGCCAGCCCCAACCTGGCGGGCATCATCCTGCCGTTCACCCCCGTATGGGGCGTGCAGGCCCTGCTCGACCCCTGGGCCGCGCTGTCAGCCGCGAGCGGCCCCGCCGCCAGTGCCGCGGGCTCCGGACCGACCGCCGCGGAGCTGACCGCATTCCGCGTTTTGCGGACGGTTTTCGTCCTGGCCGCCAGCGCTGTGTATCTAGGGTTTACCTACGCGCTCTACACGAACCTGGTACGCGACTTCGACATGACCGTCCGGCGTCAGACCGCCTGATCCGGAGTAGACCAGCGGCTGAGGCGTGGTCCGGGCCCGTTCAGTACTGTCGCTGGCACGCCCCCCACAGTTGTATCCGGCGCGACGTCTCGAATCACAACCGACCCAGCCTGCACCCGCGCCCCGCGTCCGACCCGCCGGCCCGGAATGACCGACGCTCCAATCCCGATCCAGGCAAAGTCCTCCACCTTCACGGTGCCGGCCAGCCGTACCGCCGGGTGCAGAAATACCCCCCTGCCGATGTCGTTATCGTGGTCCGCGATCGTGCCAGCCGACAGCACTGAATGCGGGCCGATACGGGCATGCACGCAAATGGTCGCGCGCGGCCCGATCATCACGTGTTCGCCGATTTCCGCTGACCGCGAAATAGTGGCCAGCGGATGGATTGCGGACACCAGTTGCAGTCCGGCCGCCCTAAGCGTTTCGGCCAAACCCACTCGGGTCGCGTTGTCCCCGATTGCCACGATCACCCCCTTGATGCCCCGGTTCGGCAGCTCGCCAGCCACTTCGAGGCCGCCCCAGATCGGCAGGCCCCCATATTCCCGGCCGTGCTTGCCGCGGTCGGAATCCAGGAACGCGACCGGCTGGTATGGGCCGGCCTGTTCCAGGATGTCCTGTGCCACCGCACCCAGGCCCCCCGCCCCGTAGATCACCACCGGCTCCATGCAACCATCTCCGTCTGTGTTTCTATCGGTCGAGTTCGCCCGACCGCTCGGTGCCGCAGGTGGTTCAATGTGGTAGGATATTTGCCGGCCTGCGGACTAGTCGCGCACAGCCGACGGTCCGACGCCCCGACTGGAGCAACGCCATGACACCCTGGATTCTGGCCGCCGCCAGCGTGATCCTCCTTTACCCATCAACCGCGCAGGAGACCAAACCGGCACAGCCGCCGGCCAGTCAGCCCCCGGACACCACCATTTTGCGCCGCCCCGCTCAGGCGAACATCCTGAAGAACCTGCTGGCGCGCGAGGAGCGAGCCATGCCGGTCCGTCCGGATTCAGCGATTAGTCGCAGCGGCCAAACGACCGGCGATCAGGGGTTGGCAGAAGCTGCGCGGCAGCCGACGCTGCCGGAGGGAACCTTCTTGGTGGAGCGGCCCGGGCGTCTGGTGCGGGAGGACGGGCGGCCGATGTTTGTGTTTCACGCTGACGGCAGCACGTCAGTTCCGACCATGATGGAGCTTTGCCCCAACCAACTATTGGAGCTAATGGAGCGGGAAGCCACTGCGGGCGTTAACGATTTCATCGTCTCGGGTGAGGTCACGCAGTATCGTGACCGTAACTACTTGATCCTTAGAAAGATACTACGTCGTGTGGGCCACGGCAATTTGGCCCCATGACTTCGGCCAAGTCAACGACATTCTAGACAGCCGGCTGAGAAAATAGAGAGACTAAACCATAGGTAAAACGGCGCAAGGTTGCCCACGGCAAGTCGAACTGGGCCGGGCCGCACCCCAGATGCAGCGCCGCGCGCGGCTTAGCGGCTCAACGTCCTCATATCCTAGCTCCGCCGAGCTAACCCAGATAGAACAAGGCGCTGCCTACGGCGAGATTCTGTGATATCTTATGGGTGCCCGGCGGGTCAAAGCGGGCAGAACGCTGAGCCCAAGCCCGCCTCGAGTTGGCAGTCAGCCGACGGATCCCGGTCGGCTCGGAGCCCACGGAGGGGCTGCGGACGACCGAACCGCATCGGCCTGGCAGGGACGCTTCGCCGATGCACTTTTTTTCCGGCCAAACGCCTTGAGTCCAACTGCGACGGGGCGGCCGACAGAGTCGACGTTCTCTCGCCATCAACAGGACTGGCATCATACGCTGATCCGCGCTTGATGGCCCCCCTCGCTCGAAACCCAACCC
>Ga0136652_1000534_pt1 | contig 18136 bp, 19 predicted proteins | sample ConPoolayeEmetaG_FD_94864 | JGI IMG/M metagenome (GOLD analysis project Ga0136652, IMG submission 94864) | Hot spring microbial mat communities from California, USA to study Microbial Dark Matter (Phase II) - Cone Pool mat layer E metaG... ...
GCCATTACGCAGGAGACGGCGTCGCTCCTACCGGCGGATAAACCTCGCTACCTCATGGGGGTAGGCTCGCCGGAGGATTTGGTAGAAGGGGTGGCGTGGGGGATTGACATGTTTGACTGCGCACTGCCCACGCGTGTGGCGCGGAATGGAGCCTTGTTCACCGGGAGGGGTCGGAAAAACATCCGTAACGCCGTCTTCAGCCAGATGGACATGCCCATTGACCCTGATTGTGATTGCTATACCTGCCGGACATTTTCTGCGGCTTATCTGCACCACCTCTTCAAAGCAGAAGAGCTTCTCGTTTACAGGCTCGCCACCATCCACAACCTGAGGTTTATCAGCAACCTGATGGCGAAGATGCGGAACGCTATTCTGGACGGCGCGTTCAATGAGTTCAGAGCATCTTTTCTGGCAAACTACCAGCCCACTGATGAAGATACGAGAGTGGAGCAGAAAGAGAAGTGGCTGAAGCGGACAAGAAAAGAAGGAGGATAGAACATGGAAAGCCAACTTAAACTGAATGAGGAGCGCTTACGATTGCGTGACAAGCTCATCAAGGTGCGTCCCGCACTGATGCAGGCGGAGCAGGCGGTTCTTGACGAAGTCTATAAGGATGGTGCGCTGAGCGCCAAGATGAAGCGGCTCATCGCCATGTGCGTGGCGCTGGGGACCGGTTGCACCAACTGTATTCTGGGGCAGACGCTTAATGCGCTGGATAAAGGCGCGACGAAGGAAGAATTGCTGGAAGCTATTTCCGTGGTGATTGCCATCCGCGGGACGACCGGTATCGCTGAATCACTGAGAGTTATCAAATTGCTTGAGGAGAAGGGGATATTGTGAAAGTAAAGGTGGCGCTGATAGCGGGCGGAAGTTATCCGGCGTGAGGGATGGGAATTATCTGAGGCTCTCCGCCACCCACTTCAGATACTCTTCATTCCCGCCGACTACCGGCAGGGCGATGATTTCCGGCACTTCGTAGCTGTGGAGCTTCTTTGTCAGTTTGATGAGTTCAGGAAGGAGAGAATGCTTCGTCTTGGCGATGATGAGGCTTTCCTGCGCGGAGTCAATCTTGCCTTCCCACCAGAAAAGGGAATTCACTTTCGGGACGATGTTCACACAGGCGGCTTTCTTCTGCTCCACGAGCGCCTGCGAGATTTTCTTTGCTTCTGTTAGGTTTGCCGTCGTGATGAGGATGAGGACGTAATTGCTTTCCATCTCCGCTAGACAATTGCCAGCATTTTGTCCACCGCCGCCTTAGCTTTGACGCGGATTTTCTCCGGCACCTTGACCACCGGCGTCATCTCCTCCAGCGACCACAGTACTTTCTCCAGGGTAATCATCTTCATATTGGGGCAGACGGCTTGCTCGGAGACAGGTATGAAGCGTTTGCCGGGATTCTCCTTTCTCAGGCGGTAAATGATGCCCATCTCCGTGCCCACAATGAGCTCCGGTACGTCTTCACGGCGGGCATAGCGGATGATGCCGCCGGTGCTCAGCACCTCATCCGCCACTGCGATGACATCAGGCCGGCACTCCGGATGCACCACCACCTTTGCCTGCGGGTATTCCTTTCTCAGGCGGATAATTTCCTCGGCGCGGATGCGGGCGTGGGTGGGGCAATAGCCGGGCCACAGGTGAATCTTCTTGTTCGTCTTGGTAGAGATGTAGTGTCCCAAATACTGGTCAGGGATAAAAAGGATTTCATCGTTTGCGATGCTTTCCACCACCTTGACGGCATTGGCGGAGGTACAGCAGATGTCAGATTCTGCCTTGACTGCTGCTGTGGTGTTCACATAGGCGACGACGGTGGCATTAGGTAGCTCCTTCTTTTTCTGCCGTAGCTGGGAGGGGGAAATCATGTTCGCCATGGGACAGCCGGCGTGCACATCGGGGAGGAGGACTGTTTTGTCCGGATTGAGGATGGAGGCGGTCTCCGCCATGAAGTGCACCCCGCAGAAGACGATGACGCCCGCCTGCGTTTTTGCCGCATTCTGGCTCAGTTCAAGTGAATCCCCCACGAAGTCAGCGATATCCTGCACCTCGCCGAGCTGGTAGTTGTGCACCAGGATGACGGCGTTGCGCTCTTTCTTGAGCTTCAGGACGCGGTTGGCTAATGATACGTCCCCTGAACTCATGCTCAGTCTCCGGTTTTGATGACATCACCCGGCTTGATGGTACCCCCCCTGACTACCTTGGCGAAGATGCCTTCCGCCGGCATGATGCACTTGCCCACCTGCTTTTTGATGGCACAGCCTTCATGGCACTCTTTCCCAATCTGGGTTACTTCCAGCACCACCTCCTTGCCCACAGCAAGTCTGGTGCCGATGGGCAGATGGCACAGGTCAATTCCCTTCGTGGTGATGTTTTCAGCGAAATCACCCGGGGCAAGCTCCAAGCCCAGCCTCTTCATTTTCTCAATGCTTTCCACACCCAGCAGGCTTACCAGGCGTTTGGGCAATAGACCGGCGTGAGCATCACCCACCAGCCCCAGCCCTTCCTTAAAGACGCCTGCCGGGATGGGATGCTTTTTGGTGCCGGTTTTTTCACTGGTGCATACCGCGATGACTTCAGCCATACCTGTCTCCATCTACCAATGTCTTAATTCTACTATTTATTTTCTCTTTGTGCCAGTTGATGTGGCGGGTGTCACCATCTCAATTGTGCCGCCACCCAGGACGCTATCTCCATGATAAAAGACTACCGCCTGACCCGGCGTGATTGCCATCTGGGGCTGAGAAAAGACGACGCGCGCCCGCCGGTCATTTAACGGTGTGACAGTAGCCTCAGTCTCCGGGTGGCGATAGCGGACTTTGGCTTTGACCGTAAGAGGTTGAGCCGGTCTTGCTATCGCAATCCAGTTCAGTTCTGAAGCAACAAGCTCTCTGCTATAAGTTTCTGCCTTGGTGCCCACGATGATGGCATTACGACGGGGGTCAATAGCGGTGACATAGAGCGGTTTTTCCGCTGCGATGCCCAGTCCCTTGCGCTGACCAATGGTATGGTAGATGATACCGCGGTGCTGTCCCAGCAAGTTCCCCTGAACATCCAGAATCGGTCCGGGCTTCGCGGCATCGGGCGCATGCGCCCGGATAAAATCAGCATAGCTCTCATCAGGGATGAAGCAGATTTCCTGGCTCTGCGGTTTCATAGCTATCGGCAGGTCCAGCTCCCGCGCCATTTCCCTCACTCTGTCTTTGGTCAGATTGCCGATGGGCATTAGCGTATGAGCCAGCTGTTCCTGCTGGAGCGCATAGAGAAAATAGGACTGGTCTTTGTGCCGGTCTGTTCCTTTTTTCAGCAGGTATCTTCCGCTTTGCCTGTCTGGCTCAATGCGGGCATGGTGTCCGCTGGCAATGAAATCTGCACCAAGCTCTCTCGCCTTCTCAAGAAGCGCGCCGAACTTAATGGTGCGGTTGCACCTGACGCAGGGATTGGGTGTCCTCCCCTGTTTATATTCCTCAAAAAAGTAGCTGACGACCTCGCAAAAGAAGACGTCACGCAGGTTCAGCACATAGTGGGGAATCCCCAGCTTCCAGGCGACCTTCCGCGCGTCTTCTATCGCCGGCAGTCCACAGCAAGTCCCGGAAGCGTCTGACTCCCAGATGTGCATGGTGACACCGATGACGTCATGCCCCTCTGCTTTCAGGAGCGCCGCGGCTATGGCTGAGTCCACTCCACCGCTCATCGCCACCACAATTCTTTTCTTTTTGCTGGCATTGTTTCTCATGATGATACAGAGTTGCGCTGTGGAGCTTATTTCTGTTCCAGCTCTTCCTCTTCTTCTCGTTCCTCTTCTTCTATTATGCCACCTTTAGCTTCTTCCAGAAACTTCAAAACGGTAATCTTGGTGGGAGCCGCTACCAGTGACTTTTCGGCACGAACTATCGCCTTGCGCTCCGGGCTATTAAGCCAGTCCTGCCAGCTTTCTGCTTTGAACCAGGTGCTGATGACCACCCACAGCGCCGGGTCATCATATCCCACGAGGGTTTCACCTGACACATACCCCGGCTGGCGGATGGCTTTGCTCCGGAGGTCATGGAGCAGAGCCCACATTTCACGTTCTTTGCCACGCTTTACCTTTCGCTCAATGATTACTCTTATCATGGGTCACCTCCTCTGTCTGTCTTTGCAGGAACATTCTACGCTGAACGCACGCATTGTTCAATCACTGTCCCGCCTGGCTTTTATTTGCACTGTGAAGCAGGCTGAGGTAAGATAATTACGTAATCTACTTTTATGGGTAACAACTCAAAGACTGCGCCTGTTGCCTATTTTTCCATGGAATTTGCCATTGACCCGCGTATGCCCACGTATAGCGGCGGGCTGGGAATACTGGCAGGTGACACCATCCGCACCTTTGCCGACCTCGGCATCCCAGCACTGGGCGTGACCCTGCTCCACCGGAAGGGTTATTTCCGCCAGCGTCTTGACGCTCACGGCAATCAGTCTGAGAGCGATGCTCAGTGGGCGCCGCAGGAGTTCCTTGAACTGCTGGCGCCACGGGTGATGGTGCCGGTGGCAGGTCGGCAGGTGCAGGTGCAAGCCTGGCGTGCCATGGTTTGCGGGGAGTCTGGCTACAAGGTGCCGGTCTATTTCCTGGATACCGCTCTGCCGGAGAACAGCCAGTGGGAACAGACGTTTACTGACCATCTCTACGGCGGCGATAACTACTACCGCCTGTGTCAGCAGGTGGTGCTGGGTCTGGGTGGTCTGGCAATGTTGCGCGCCCTGGGCTATCAGAATGTGCAGGCATACCACATGAACGAAGGACATTCAGCACTGCTGGTGCTGGCGCTGGTGGAGGAAGGGGCGTGGGGGAGGGGACTTCATACGGTCACCGGCGCTGATATTGAAGCGGTACGCCAGCGCTGTGTCTTCACCACCCACACGCCGTTGCCGGCGGGGCATGACCGCTTCCACCTTGACACCGTCCGCCAGATTCTGGGTAAGGAGCGCGCAGACTTTCTCCTGTCAGTCAATTGCTGTCCGGAAGGCCACCTCAATATGACGCATCTGGCGCTCAACTTTTCACGGTACGTGAATGGCGTTTCCATGCGCCATGAGGAAATCTCACGCACCATGTTCACTAATCACCAGGTTAACTCCATTACCAATGGGGTGCACGCGCTTACCTGGACGGCTGAGCCATTCTGCGCCCTCTTTGACCAGCATATACCGGAGTGGCGCCGGGACAAGCAATACCTGAGGTATGCCATCAAGATACCATCAGAGGAAATCTGGGAAGCACATCGGGAGGCGAAGAAGACACTGCTCAAAGAAATAAAACAGCGCACCGGTGTGAGCCTGGACCAGGGGAAAATGCTCATCGGCTTTGCCCGGCGTGCCACCCACTACAAGCGCACTGATTTCCTTTTTCAGGATATCAAGCGGCTCAAGCGGATAGCGCGCAAGGCGGGACCTATCCAGATTGTCTGCGGGGGCAAAGCTCATCCCAAAGATGAAGGCGGCAAAGACCTCATCAGGCGCATCGTCCGAGCGGCGGCGGAACTGCAGGGCGATGTCCCCGTGCTCTATCTGGAGGAATATGACATGTCCCTGGCGAAGTACCTGTGCTCGGGAGTTGACCTCTGGCTGAATACTCCTCAGAAGCCATATGAAGCCTCCGGCACGAGCGGCATGAAAGCCGCCTTGAACGGCGTGCCCAGCCTGAGCATTCTGGATGGGTGGTGGATTGAGGGGCATATTGAAGGCGTCACCGGCTGGTCCATCGGGGACGGCTGGCAGGCTGAGCCTGACGCGGAAACTGAGCTCTCTTCTCTTTACCAGAAGCTGGAGCGCGTCATTGTGCCGATGTATTACAAGCGGCGGAGAGACTTCGTTAACATCATGCGCTCTGCCATCGCCTTCAATGGCTCTTACTTCAATTCTCAGCGCATGGTGACCCAGTACGTGCAGAACGCCTACCTGCGCGCAGGCATCCGCTGAAAAGCATTCTAGCTCGCTTTGACTTTCTTACGGTAGCGCTGTGCGATTTCCAGTGCAATGAGGGTTACTTCCACCGCGTCTTTTCCCAGCACCACAAAGAGAGGCTCTTTCCCCCAGCCCTCATTTTCATAGAAGAGCTTGGGGACGCCGCCGTAGGTCTGCACCATATAGTCTATTTTCCATGGCATTGAGCTTCTGTCCGGACCGGCTACCTCAGAAGGCTCTTTACTGCGGTCAATAAAGCCGAAGCGGAAACCCTTCTCCTGGCAGTATTGCTTCACTATCTCAATGACATCCGCATCGCACTTGAAGTTGATGCCGGCGTTGACAGAGGGGTCATGCCGGCGCACCTGTATGACGAGCCGCGCCATGTGGTCGGAGCCGCCCCATGCGGGAAGCCCGGAGGCATGGGGCAGGCCGTTCACCACGGTTATGCGTCCGTCAATCGCCGCCACATCTTTTCCTGTCCTGGCATCAGGGAGGGCATAGACCAGGTTCACTCTCACCTCGGGCATGAGGAGGGAGAAGGCACGGGAGCTCTGGAGCATCGTCATGGCGGTGACCACATTGCCCAGGATGAGGTCTTTCTGCGCCTGTTTCGTCAATCTCATGCTTTTACCCCTGCAGTGTGCTGAAGTATGCCGCCCAGAACGGGTCAACTTTCACCGGCTTCAGCTCTTCCTTCTTGCCGTTTTTGCGGACGAAGATGCGCTCCTTTGTGGTGAACTCACCAATGTCAAAAGCGGCGATGCCGTTCTTCTTGAGCTCGTTTATCATCTTGGGCGCTTTGTCCGGCGCGGAGGCGATGACGAGCGTGCCCTCGCTGATGGAGATGAGCGGGTCAATGGCGAAGTACTTGCACACGGCGTCTATCTCCTCCGGCGTCACGATTTTATCCTCATAGACGGTGACGCCAATTTTGGAAGCAATCGCCACTTCCGCAATACCGTTCAGCAGGCCGCCTTCTGTAGCATCGTGCATGGCATGGGCATAGGGTGCGGCAATGAGGGCGTCTTTTACCACGGTCATCTCGGTCATATACTTCTTGGCTTTTGTCAGCAGGTCTTTGCCTATTTTGGGCTCCAGCGCTTTTTCTGCCTGGTAGGCAAGGATGCCTACCGCTTCAATCGCCGGACCCTTGGTGATGATGAGACGGTCGCCGGCGCGGGCGTTGCTCGCCGGGGTAATCTGGTCTTTTTTGCCGATGCCTATCATAGTACAGCCGCCATTGAGCGGGTAAGCAATGCCGGGATAAATGCCGGTATGCCCGCCGACAATGGCAATACCCAGCTTCTCACATTCTTCGTGGATTTGCTTCCAGGTGGTCTCCAGCACGTCATCTTTCGTGCCCGGCGGGAGCATGAAGCAGATGGTCATATAGCGCGGTGGTATGCCCAGGCACGCGACATCACTGGCGCAGATATGGACAATCCCCCAACCGAAGAAAGGCATGATGACTGGCATGCCAAAGGTGGGGTCCTCTTTGACCACCATGACCTGGTTGCCTGGAAGCTCAATGACCGCGGCGTCAACGCCGTGCTGTGGCCCGATGAGCACACTTTTGTCCTTTCTGCCCAGCCGCGGGTAGATAATGTGGTCAAACGTTTCCCGGTCAACTTTTCCGATTTGTGGTAACATGGCTCTCCTTTCCTTCTCCTATCTTTTTTTGGTAAGCGGGGACATGGCTCTCAGCTTCTGCACAATGCGAGGCAAGACTTCTAAGACGTAATCAATATCTTCAGCAGTGGTCCATTTGCCCAGGGAAAATCTCATGGAGCTACGCATCATCTCAGGGGGCGGTTTCAGCGCCATGATGACGTGGGAAGGCTCAAGACTGCCGGAGCTACAGGCGGAGCCGGTAGAGGCGTAGATGCCTTCCATGTCAAGGCTCAGGCAGATTGCCTCACCCTCAATGAAGGCGATGCTCACATTGACATTGTTGGGCAGCCTTTTCCGCGGGTGACCGTTTAGCTGTATATTGTGAATTCGTTCTGTGAGTCCAGCGATGAGTTTATCTCTGAGCCGTGTCAGGCGTATCTCTTCTTCTTCCATTTCTTTCTCCGCAATCTCTGCCGCCTTACCCATTCCCACGATGCCCGGGACGTTTTCCGTGCCCGCCCGGCGGTGCCTTTCCTGTCCCCCGCCGTGGATGAGCGGTACCAGCTTGATACCCTTGCGGACGTAAAGCGCGCCGATTCCTTTGGGTCCGTAGAACTTGTGGGCAGAAAGGGAAAGCAGGTCCACGCCCAGGCTGTTTACGTTGATGGGCAGATGCCCTACGGTCTGCACCGCATCAGTGTGGAAATAGATGTCCTTTTCTTTGGCGATACGCCCGATGTCAGCGATGAGCTGAAGCGTGCCAATCTCATTGTTTGCCATCATGACGGAGATGAGGATGGTCTTGGGCGTGATGGCGCGGCGGACATTGTCCGGGTCAACCATACCATACCTGTCAACGGGTAAAATGGTGGTCTTGAACCCCATTGTCTCAAGAAAGTGGCAGGTATCTAGAACGGCATGGTGCTCAATGGCAGTGGTGATGATGTGGTTGCCGCGGTGTTTCTGGGCAAAGGCGACTCCCTTTATGGCGTAATTATCCGCTTCCGTTCCGCCGCTGGTGAACACAATCTCTTCCTCGCTGGCGCCGAGGAGGTGTGCCAGGCTCGCCCTGGCTTTTTCCACCGCTTTTCTATTAGCCTGTCCGCAGGCATGAATGCTGGACGGGTTGCCAAAGGATTCTGTGAAGTAGGGGAGCATCTCCTTCACCACGTCCGGGTGAGTGGGTGTGGTGGCGGCATAGTCAAGGTAAACTTGTCTCATGAGGCATCCTCCACTGATTTCTGGCTGACAGTCTCCACGCGGACACCTTTGCTGGTGACCCAGCTGAGCCCTTTCTCTATCGCTTTCTCTTCTCCATCAAGCTCAAGGATGACCCAGCCACGGTCAGATGTGACATCAGCACGGCGGATATTGGTGACGATATTGAACTGCTGGCCGAGGTTATAGATTATGGGCTCTTTAATCAGCCCTGCCGGGTAGGTGAACATTACATAACGTTTCGCCATGAAGACCATCTCCCTTTAGACTTCTCAACAGGCTTTGTCCTTCGTCCGGTTAAACTCCTGCTCAAGCTCTTTGCGTTGGGCTTCCAGCTCGTCCTCCTCGGAAGGAATACCGCTAGCTTTTTCCAGCGCTTTCACTCGCTCCTCCAGCTTGTCCTGTCCCTTCAGCACGAGGCGAATCGCCTCAGCAACGGGGTCGGGCAGTTTGCCGTGCTCCAGGTCAATGACTGGCTCATGATGGTCGGTAACCACTCTGCCGGGGATGCCCACCACTGTCGCTCCCGGGGGCACGGACTTGACCACAACCGAGCCTGAGCCGATACGGGCGCCTTCGCCGATGGTTATTGGTCCCAGGGCGATGGAGCCACAGCCCATGACCACGTTATTGCCTAGCGTGGGGTGCCGTTTTTTCTTCTCCAGCGTGGTGCCGCCCAGCACTACCCCCTGATACATCAGCACATCATCGCCAATCTCAGCGGTTTCCCCGATGACCACCCCCGCGCCGTGGTCTATGAAAAAGCGCCGGCCGATTTTGGCTCCGGGGTGAATCTCAATGCCGGTGAAAAACCGCGTGATGTGGGAGAGCATACGGGCAAGAAGGCGCAGCTTGTGCTCCCACAGGAAGTGGGCCACCCGGTGACACCACAGGGCGTGCAGTCCCGGATAGCAGGTGATTACTTCCGCCACGCTCCTCGCCGCCGGGTCCCTGGCAAACACGGTACTGATGTCTTCTCTGATGGTCTTAAACATACCTGTCTATCTGCATCTTTTAATGCAAAGGCAAAAACATTATACCCCATCTTGAGTATTCAGTGCTATGGCGGTGGGGCTTCTGTGAAAAGCCAGGTGGAGAGATAGCGCTCACCAGTGTCCGGCAGGACGACGACGATGAGCTTGCCTTTGTTTTCCGGTCGCTTCGCTACCTCAATTGCCGCCCAGGTCGCCGCGCCTGATGAGATGCCGCAAAGAATGCCTTCCTCGCGCGCCAGCCTGCGCGCGGTAGCACCTGCATCCTCACTGCTTACCCGGATGATTTCATCAATGAGGTCTTTCCTCAGCACCTCAGGCACAAATCCAGCGCCAATGCCCTGGATTTTATGTGGTCCGGGCTTGCCGCCGGAGAGCACCGGAGAGTCCACCGGCTCCACGGCAATTGCTTTAAAACTGCTTTTCCGCTTTTTGATAACCTCAGCGACGCCGGTAATGGTCCCTCCTGTGCCCACCCCGGACACCAGAATGTCCACCTTGCCGTCAGTATCGCGCCAGATTTCCTCAGCAGTGGTAACGCGGTGGATTTCCGGGTTAGCCGCGTTCTTGAACTGCTGGGGCATGAATGAATTAGGGTTTTCTTTGACCAGTTGCTCCGCTTTCTTGATTGCTCCCGTCATCCCCTCCGCACCGGGCGTGAGCACCAGCTTGGCACCAAGGTGAGCCAGCAGATGCCGCCGTTCCATGGACATGGTCTCAGGCATGGTAAGGATAAGCTTATAGCCTTTCACTGCGCAGACAAAGGCGAGCGCAATGCCCGTGTTGCCGCTCGTCGGCTCAATGATGACGGTGTCCTTCCTAATCAGTTGCTTTTCCTCGGCATCAAGAATCATGGCAACGCCGATGCGGTCTTTCACACTCCCACAGGGATTAAACGACTCCAGCTTGGCGACCACTTCTGCCTTGGCTCCCTGGGTGACCCGGTTAAGCCTGACCAGCGGGGTGTTGCCAATAAGCTCCACCATGCTGTCCGCGATGCCCCTATTGAGCTTGGGTAGCTCAATGCCCTTAAATTTGACCTTTGCCACTTTTGCCACCTCTGTTCCTCCTCTTTCCCAATACGTATTTTAGATACAGCTTACGAGCCAGTGATTCATCTAGGCTGTTGCGCAGGATGCCGCGACCATCCGGGAAAATAACCAGTTCATGTCCTTCCACCTCAAAGCGCAGGGTGTTGCTATCGCGCTCGGTTTTTCCGGCTCTTGAGAGGCGCCGGTCAAGCTCGCTCAGCGATACTCCTGCCAGCGCCGGGTCCTGCACCTGCACTGCGTTCTGACTGCACAGTACTGTTGACCGTATGCCCATCTCCGGCTGTAAAAACTCGTAATCGCCCCGGCACGCGGGGCAGTCCTTTCTGAAGCTGACTTTATAGCGGTTGAAACTGTTTTCCCACAGGTCAATGACCAGCATGTCCTGATTTACCGCTTTCCTGTCAAGGAGCAGTTTCATTGCCTCTGCCGCCTGAAATGAGCCAATGATGAACGGTGCCGGACCGATAACCCCAGCCGTATCACAGGTGGGGATGACGCCTTTCTGAGGTACAGTGGGTGATACACACCTGAAGCAAGGCGTCTTTCCCGGGATAATGGTCAGTGTCCGTCCTGAGGCTGATACCGCCGAGCCATAGACCCAGGGGATTTTATGCTTCAGGGCGGCGTCATTCAGAATAAAGCGGGTCTCCGGGTTATCCAGCCCGTCAAGGATGACATCTGCTCCGTAAATGAGCTTCTCTACCGTGGCGTAGTTTACATCGGCAATTACCCCCTCTATCTCCACCTCAGAATTGACTTTTTTCAGATGTTTTTCTGCCGCCACCGCTTTGGGCAGACGTTTTTTCACATCCTCTTCATTGAAGAGCACCTGCCGGTGGAGATTGTGGTACTCAATGATATCACGGTCTATGAGCCTCACTCTGCCCACGCCGGCGCGGACAAGCGCCGCGGCGATGATGCACCCCAGTCCCCCGCAGCCCACCACCACGGCATAGCTCCTCCTCAGCTTCTCCTGTCCTTTTTTGCCGATTTTAGAGAAGAGGATTTGCCGCGAGTAACGGTCAATCATCAGTTCTGTCTCCGCATGGCGCAAGCATAGGCTCTAAATAAAATACATAGCCTTCTGTGGCTGTGCTTGCTCCTTCTTTTTTTGCCGTTCCACCAGGTCCTGCAGGGTGGTGGCTTCCAGCACGCTGTCAATGGCTTTTTTTACCTCTTCCCACACATCGCGGGTGACGCAGGTATCAGCGCGAGGGCAGTTTTCCGGGTTGTTCAGGCATTCAACAGGTGAGAGCGGACCCTCAAGAAGCCGCACCACATCAATGAGCCTGATGTCTTTAGGATACCGGAGGAGCTTCAAGCCTCCTCTGGCACCTCTGACGCTGCCAATCAGGCGAGCTGAAATCAGAGGGGTGAGCAAGCGTTCCAGATAGTGCACCGGTATCCCCTGGCGCCGGGCGATTTCTCTGATGGGCACCGGACCCTCGCTGTGGTGAAGTGCCAGGTCCAGCAGTGCTTTGGTGCCGTAGCGTCCCTTAGTGGAAATTTTCATCTTTGGCTAATGTTGACTAATTTAATCGGTATTGTTAAGTTTACCACTAAAGAAGCGGGCTGTCAACAGCTATGGAGAGAAGTACCTGTATTTTTCTCATCAGAGTAAAGGGTGAAGAGTTGAATTTCTCATTGCGAGTCCTTCAGCTTAAGGGCGGAGCAATCTGTTTCAATTCGTCAAGCTGAAAATAATAAATATGACTTGAAAGAGAGCGTTGATTTTCGCCTGAGGATGGCAAAAGTGGCGGATGCCTCAGATATTGTGTAAAATGGGGGCGATGGAAAGTGAGTTCAGGCGTCTGCCCGGCGTGGACAAGCTTCTGGCTGATGAGCGCATCAGCAAAGCGGGCAGGAAGTATCCCCGTGAGAGGCTTGTCAGCGTGGTCAGGGAACAACTGGAGCGGGAACGAAAATCAATTATAGCGGGCAAAAAAGCCTCAAGCTATGATGCCATAGTAAATTCAGTCTTAAGCCAGCTTGACGCAATGACGGCTTTCAGCCTGCGTCCTCTCATCAATGCCACCGGCGTCATCCTCCACACGAACCTGGGCCGGGCGCCACTCAGTCCGGAAGCCATCTCGGCGATGGAGTCAGTTTCGCGCGGCTATTCCAATCTGGAATTTGACCTGGAGAGCGGAGCACGTGGCTCGCGGCAGGTTCATGTAGAATCGCTTCTCTGCCAGCTTGCCGGGGCAGAAGCGGCGCTGGTGGTCAACAACAATGCGGCGGCGGTTCTGCTGGGGCTCACCGCACTTGCCCGGAGAAAAGAGGTTATCGTCTCGCGGGGGCAGGCGGTGGAGATTGGAGGTGGCTTCCGCATCCCTGATGTCATGCGCCAGAGCGGCGCGAAGCTGGTGGAGGTGGGGACTACCAATATCACACGGGTTTCTGACTATGAGCAGGCGATTACCCCGCGCACAGCGGCTCTGCTGCGCGTGCACTCAAGTAACTTTAAAGTAATTGGTTTCACCGGGGAAGTGAGGCTGGAAGAGCTGGTAACGGTGGGCAAAAAGCACCATCTGCCCGTCCTTGATGATGTAGGGAGCGGCTGTTTCCTGGACACGGCTCAGTTTGGACTTGCTCCAGAGCCAGTAGTTCAAAAAAGTATTGCTGAGGGCGCTTCGCTTGTCTTTTTCTCCGGGGATAAGCTCATGGGCGGCCCACAGGCAGGGCTCATTGTGGGAGAGAAGGAGCTTGTGGACAGGCTCAGGAAACACCCGCTTGCCCGCGCCGTGCGCATTGATAAAATCAGGCTTGCCGGACTGGCGGCGACCCTCATGCACTACTGGAAAGGAGAAGCACTGACCAAGATTCCGGTGTGGCGGATGATTTCAGCCCGTCTCGCTGATATTGAAAAGCGGGCGACCGCCTGGGCAAAAGCTATTGGTGGGGAGGCGCGAGTTATTGACGGCGAGTCAATGGTCGGCGGCGGAAGTCTTCCAGGCGGCACACTGCCGACGAAGCTCATCGCCATTGGAAGCAAAGAAAATCCGGCCGTGGCAAAAAGGATAACCCGGCAATTAAGACAATGCGAAGTTCCCATCGTGGGACGAATCAACGATGATGTCCTGCTCCTTGACCCGCGTTCGGTGCTCCCGGAAGAAGATGAGACCGTCCTCCGCGCGTTCAAAAAGATAGTGTCTGGATTGAAATCAGATTAGCTATGTTTGTGCTCGGTACCGCAGGTCACATTGACCACGGCAAATCAACCCTGGTCAAAGCACTTACCGGCATAGACCCGGACCGCCTCCGCGAGGAAAAAGAGCGCCAGATGACCATTGACCTTGGCTTCGCCTGGATGAAATTGCCGAGCGGGCGTGAAGTAGGCATCGTGGATGTGCCGGGACATGAGCGCTTTGTGAAGAACATGCTCGCCGGCGTGGGTGGCATAGATGTTGCCCTACTCATCATCGCGGCAAATGAAGGCGTGGCACTGCAGACTAAGGAGCACCTCGCCATCATTGACCTGCTCCATGTGCGCAAGGGCATTGTGGTGCTCACCAAGAAGGATACCGTAGATGATGAACTGCTTATGCTGGTCAGGATGGAAGCGGAAGAACTCATCAGCAGGACGACTCTGGCAGGCTCTCCTTTTGTGGCGGTTTCGGCGCTGACCGGCGAAGGTCTACCGGAGCTGATAACTATCATTGATGGTGTTCTTGCCACACTGGAGCCAAGACGTGATTTGGGGCGGCCCCGCCTTGCCATAGACCGCGTCTTCACCGTCGCGGGCGCGGGCACAATCGTCACCGGGACGCTTATTGACGGTTCTCTCACTGTGGGACAGGAGGTTGAAATTGTCCCGGCAGGTGTCAAATCGCGAATCAGAAGCCTGCAGACCCATAAGGCGCAGGTCAACACTACTGAGCCGGGCAGTCGCGTCGCCGCCAATTTGGTCGGCGTGAGCAAGGAGCAATTGCGCCGCGGCGATGTGCTCACCAAACCCGGCTGGCTGAAGCCCACCACCATGCTCACCGTTAAGCTCAAGCTGCTCTCTTCAGCTCCCCGCCCTCTGCGCCACGGCGCCATCCTCAGCTTTCATAGCGGCGCTGATGAGGCTGAGGCAAAGGTGCGTTTACTTGAAGGGAACGAACTCAAGCCTGGCGGCTCCGCCTGGGCGCAGATTGTCCTGGAAAAGAAAGTGGCAGTGGTGGACGGGGACTATTTTATCGTCCGTTCGCCGATGGAGACGCTGGGTGGCGGTAGAATCATAGACGCCCATCCCAAACGCCTCACCCGTTTCCGCAGGGATATTTTAGATGCGCTCAATGTCAGAGAGGCAGGGTCGGCGGAAGATGTGGTGCTGACTCTGCTTGATTCTCCCATGGAATACACTGCCCTGCTTTCCCGCGCCAGCTTGCCTGCAGAGGACGTAAAATCTGTCCTTGACGCCCTCATCCAGCAGCAGAAGGTGGTGCGGCTGGGAGAAAGCGAACAGAGCCTGCTCATGACGGCGGTAAGTTGGGATAAGTTTGCTAAGAGAGCGGCGTCACTGCTTCAGGAATACCATCAGAAATATCCTGCCCGTCCCGGCATGCCCAGAGTGGAGCTGGGGAGCAAGCTCAAGATGGGAACATACGCGCCATTGGCACTTCAGAAGCTGGTAAAGGATAAATCAATTGTAGAGGAAGGTGTCACTGTCCGCCTGCCGTCTCACCACATCAGGCTTACCGCCGAACAGCAGGCACGTATAGATAATTTTCTGAAAGCCCTGGCGCATAACCCTTATTCCCCGCCCGGGGACATCACGCTGGAGCCTGATGTGCTGGCTCTCCTCGTTGAGCAGGGCAAAGTGGTCAAGGTGAGTGATGCTGTGGTCTTTTCTGCCGCCGCCTATAAAGAAATGGTGGAGAAAGTAACGGCGCACATCAGGGCTCACGGGAAAGTGACCCTGGCAGAGGTGCGGGATATGTTCCAGACCAGCCGCAAGTATGCCCAGGCTCTGCTGGAATATCTGGACAGCAAGAAAGTCACCCGCCGCGTGGGCGATGAACGCGTGCTATTCTAGCAGGGATGGTGCGGAGGATTATTTCTTTTCTTCGGCTGGCTTGATGGTCACCGCGGGGGAAGTCTCCACGCCACGCGTGTTCAGGTGCGCCAGTGTTGACAGCCGGTAGTTCAGGGTGAATTGCTCCAGCCTGCCGATGTTTCGCTCGCTTATGCGGACAGACGGGCTGAGGTACTGGCAGGCAAGGACCATCAGCTCATACCTGCCGGTGGTGAGGGTGCTTCTGAGCTTGCTTTCATTGTCAGTAAAGTATTTCATCAGCTTGTCATAGTCAATCTGGATGCTCCGGTCGCCGAAGTCCACTCGCTTCCAGATGCGGTTGAGGCGGGGCTCATAGGTATAGATTGGACGGGCAAGCTGGTGCACGATGTTTTTTGAAATCCTGCCGTCGTCCGGGCTGGCGCAGTCAATTGCCATATTGATGCCGGCATCATGAAAGGCTTCAATGAACCTGTCCCATTCATCAAGGCTCACCCTGACCTCAGTCCCGTCCGGCTCAACATATTGCCATGGGAAGCCGTCCATGCCAAACGCCCATTCATAGATATAGGCTTCGTCCGTTGAGCCGAGAGGCCTGGTAACATGAGGGTATTTATACACGCCCGTCTTGAAAAAGAAGTCCTCCAGTTTCTTGATGATAGCGTGCTTATAGAACATCTTGTGCCCACAGTGTGGGGAATAGTTGAACTCGGTCCTGAGAGCCACGGGCAGAGCCTGGTAGGTGGTGATTGTCCCGCCGATGCCGGGGAACTCCCGTCTCAGCTGGACGACGATGTTCGCCTCATCGCCGTAGCCGCCTTCGCTGATGTATTCAACTTCTGGCGTGCTTTGAATCTTTCTAGCTTCCATACTCAGACCGCCTGAACGGTATTGCTCAGCGCTCCAATCTCAGGTATGGTGATGGTCACTACGTCTCCTGGGGCAAGCGCTGATTCTTCTGTGACGATGATGCCAGTGCCGGTCATGAGTACAGAACCAGCCGGAAGGGGATTGGCGCGGAAAAGGTATTCCACCATGTTCTCAATCTTGCGGGAGAGCTTCTGCGTGGAAGTACTGCTTTCAAAGATGGTCTTGCCTTTGCGGGTAATGGTGCAGGTGATGGTGAGGTTATACGGGTCAGGGATTTCATCTGCGGTGACCATCACCGGACCCAGGGCACAGCACCCGCGGTAGACTTTGGACTGGGGCAGGAAGAGCGGGTTCTCACGCTCAATGTCCCAGGCGGATACATCATTGCCCACGGTGTAGCCCAGGATTTCACCATTGCTTCCCAGCACCACGGCTAGCTCTGGCTCAGGGGCGGTGAAGCGGGAATCGGTGCGCATCCCGATTGCCTCGCCCGGACCGGTGCACACCCGCGCCGTGCCTTTGAAGAAAAGCTCCGGGCGGTGGCTTTTGAGCACGTGGGAGTAAAAACCTTCGCGGGTGCCGTGTTCAGCATCGCGGAAGGCGGCGCTCGGCTCATAAGAGCAACCGCATGCCCAGACCTCGGCGGGATAAAGGGGGATGACTGGCTTCCCGGCGTTTGCCGACCTCTGAGCGAGCTGTGTGGCGAGGCTGGCGAGTGGCATTGAGGTGCTGTCTGCCCAGCGAATCAGGTCCATCATGGTATAGTCCGGGATGGGGTAAGTCTTTTTGCCTTCAAAGATGGCGGCGTAAGTATTGCCATTCACTTTGACCTGTCCCAGCTTCATGAATCCTCCTTAACCGGTGTGTCACGCATAAAGTAATGATATCAAAAAATGTATCACAAATGGAGAAATAAGGCAAAATGAGATGACATAATAAGCTGTCATTGCGTTTGTTCCTCCCTTTTTAGACGGGGATAGAGGGGATTCATGCCTCACTACGCTCAGAATCACCGGGGAAAAGAGGGCAGTTGACACCTGCTTGCCGGCAGATATAATAAAAGGGACTGAAGGATATCCTCAGGTCAGAAGGAGGGTTAGCGTGATACAGAGAATCAACCATGTGAGCATCACCGTGAAAAACCTTGACGAGGTGGTGAACTGGTTCCGTGACAAGATGGGCTGTACCAATATCTGGAAGCCGTATGAATATAAAGGGAGCTTGATTGAGAAGGTCACCGGCATACCCGGGGCGCATCTGCGGGTGCAGAAGGTGCAGGTGCAGGACTTCGTGATGGAGTTCATCCAGTACCTGTCCCCGAAGGGGAAAGAGCTCAAGGGGAACACCAATGACGTGGGCTATCCGCACATCGGCTTCGTGGTGGACGATATCAAGGGGATGTATGAGAGCATGAAGCAGAAGGGAGTGCAGTTCAAGTCCGCGCCGGTGACGATAGATGA
>Ga0136652_1000536_pt1 | contig 18080 bp, 16 predicted proteins | sample ConPoolayeEmetaG_FD_94864 | JGI IMG/M metagenome (GOLD analysis project Ga0136652, IMG submission 94864) | Hot spring microbial mat communities from California, USA to study Microbial Dark Matter (Phase II) - Cone Pool mat layer E metaG... ...
GGTTTATGATGTGAGTTTGACGGCCTAAACCTGTAGGCACACACCAATTTTTTGACTCCCTTCTAACCTATTGATATTATTAGAGTAAGCGATTATCATTTACCTATGACTGTCGAACATGGGGAAATCTATGCCGTCTCAACCTATCTATATATTGGTATTTCAAATAGTTATGACAACCCAGAAAAGAATTTGCTGCCATTTTTATAAGGTCCCATCCCATGAACTGTCAAACTTGCGCTTCTATGAAAAATTAAGGCCTATTATCCGAATATTCGGGGGGCTCGTTTTAGGTTGACACAAGGGTTTAATCGTTATAAAATTCTGCCGATGGATAATGGAGCTGCAAAGGGCTCTTTTCACTCTAAATGTAAAGGCTTTAAGGTGAGTTATCCCAAAAGGCAAAATCAATGGAAGAAATCGGTAAGAGAATCCGCGAATTGAGAAAGTCTCAGGGAATAACACTCGAAGAACTCGCCCAAAAGCTAGGGATGACCCAGCCACATCTCAGTTTGATTGAGAACAACAAACGAGGTGTTTCCATCCCGGTGTTGCGCCGGATCTTGTATGCGCTTAATACTAATTTGGCCGCTTTTTTCTCGGCAAATTTTCATAACAACAAGGTTGTTTATAGAAAAAGTAAAGACAGCATAGTACTGCCTTCTCACAAATCTGCGAAAATAAAATTGTTGGTACCAGTTGAAGGGGCTCGTTTGTTGTCGTGCACGGAGTCGATTATCGCCCCTGGTGGATCGCTGGGAGAGCCTTCTTCGCACAGGGGAGAAGAATTCGGATATATACTTGAAGGAAAGTGCAGATTGATCGTGGACGGAAAGGAATACGATTTAAAGAAGGGAGATAGCTTTTACTATGATGCTCATCTCCCTCACACCATACGGAACGCCTCCAAAAAACATCGTCTTCGATTTCTGGTCGTGGCTACTCCTCCCTCGTTCTGACACAATTGTGCCTTTCTTTCCGTGTCTCATATCAGGAGAAGGCGGCTGCGCTCGAGTCACACCGGGCATTAACCCTGCAAAAGACGGCCTTTTTGATTAAAATAAAATGTAGTTGGGGCGGGCGGAGAGCCTTTAAAGGCGTGGGTCTCAACCCCAAGGACGGATACTTCCTCTATTAATTAGCTTTCGCTTGTCTCCGTCACCTCCTAAAACTCATATCCAAACACCATTTGTTCGTGCTGACGCTTTGTCAATCGTCCCTCTCGCTTCCATTCGTCACCTTACTCGTATGCTCCGTCTGCTTCGCGTCCCTCTTGCTTAAATTCAAAATACCAAATATCCACCATGTCTCTCCGCCAATCCGCATCATGATATGCATAAAATAAGCAGATAAACGAATCCTACGCTTTAAAGCATGATCCGTGACCTGAGCACCGTGCCAGAAACTTAAACCAGGGCCGTTTTTTTCCAAGAAGAGGGTAGCGGCTTCAGTCTTTGAGGGTGTTCAAGCGAATCGTGGCTGCGTATCGATGGGCATCCATCCCTTCGTAAGTCGCCTGAGCCTCCGCATATCTAGCGAGCATTCGGGAGGCTTTTGTGTCCACCGCTTGATGTGTGATCACTTTAAGGAACATGCCCACCCATAATCCTCCTGTATACCTTGCGGCCCGGCCTGTTGGCAGGATGTGGTTTGTTCCAGCGATCTTGTCCGCATAGACCTCAGCGGTGTTTTTGCCCAGAAACAGGGATCCGTAATTCCGGAGCAAGGGTAGGATTTTCCGGGGGTTCCTGGTGTGAATCTCCAGATGCTCTGGTGCGTATTCGTTGGCGTAGCGAGCGGCATCCTTCAGGTTCTTCACAACAACGACTTCTCCCTTGCTCTCCCATGAAGCGCCGGCGACGGCGCGAGTAGTCCTCTCGCGCAGTTGTCTTCCGATTTCTTTCAAGGTTTCTCGGCCGATTTTCTCCGAGGTCGTCACAAGACAGCCCCGGGCATTTGGGTCGTGCTCGCATTGGGCAAGAAGGTCGGCAGCAATATAATCACTTCGGGCCGAATCGTCGGCGATCACCAAGCATTCACTGGGGCCGGCCAGGAAATCGATTCCGACAATTCCAAAAACCTGTCGTTTGGCCTCCGTGACGTACTGATTTCCTGGACCGACTATAAGGTCAACAGGCCGGATCGATTCCGTGCCGAAGGCCAAGGCTCCTATGGCCTGGGCGCCGCCAAAGCAATAGATTTCCTCGACGCCCATTCGGTGCATTGTGTAAAGGATTCCCGGGTTGATCGCACCGTCTCGTCCCGGAGGACAGCATGTCACAATCCTAGACACGCCGGCGACTTTGGCCGGCACGACTGACATGACCGCCGATGTCAAACAAGGATAACGGCCAGCCGGCACGTAGCACCCGGCGGACTCGACAGGCACGACCCGCTGTCCCATGATCATTCCCGGAAGCATCTCTTTCTCGAACTCACGGAGGCTGTCCCTTTGAGCTTGAGCGAAGGCCGAGACGCGTTCGATCGCGAAATCGAGTTCCTCGATGATTTCGGGCGGCAATTTGTCTTTAGCTTGAGCCGCTTCAGCAGGCGAGATGCGGAAGGAAGGAGGATCAAAGTGATCGAACTTCTTCTCAAAATAGCGGAGAGCGCGGTCGCCTTCCTTTTTAACTCTTTGCAAAATTGCGTTGACCGTCTGCTGCAACCTGCGGACATCCGCTTCGGGAACTGGCTTTCCTTTCTTGAGTATCTTATAGTAGGTCATCGGTCCTCCTTTCATTAGGCTTCAGGAACTGGGTCCAGGCCGGTTTGCCAATGCGTAATCTTCCAGTGTTCATACGCACTAGTCTGCCCCAACCACTGGACGGGGCCAGAGGTACCTGGCTCCACCCTCTAAGTGTTCCTCGGGGCGAATATGAGTTTTTCAATGCCCAAGTCTCGACCGGGCTACGATATAGCAAGTGCAACTCCCTCTTCTTCCTTATCGGAACATCCAGGATGTTCACCAGGGGAAAAATCGATACACGCCCTTCTTTTGCCTTGTCCATGAGACTGAAATGCGGTTGCTCCAAGCTTAGCCATTGGCTCGGTTCACCCATGGTGACTCCTCAAGGACTGCGGCCCAGCAATCAGGCTCCCCAGCAGATTCTTTCCTCGAAGCTGCCTTCTTTTTTGGAAAAACCGTGAACGGTTGCATGAGCGCATATTCTATCACCCGACGCCGCAAACACAAATTCCATCCCGTCGATGCCTTTGGAATGCTCTATATAGCATAATGTAATAATAGAGTAAAATCCGCACATTGACAAGCTGTAAAATTTTTTGAGCACCATAAAGCAAGGAGCCGACATCTGTTTCAGATGCCCATTCAAGCGCAGATAACAGGATCTGACATCTTTCATGGAGCGCTATCTCCAAGCCAGAGAAAGAGGGAAAAAAGCCGTTTTCGCCGACTCTTCAGGGAAGACCCTCATCCCCAGGAAAACGAGACAGTCGGCATTGAAAGAGCAGCGCGGTTGGCCCGGGAAACATTTTGGCAGATATTCGACTGACTGCGTGGCCCGAGGATGAAACCCACCGGCCGCATCCCAGACGCTTGATCCAGCTTTTCGCTTGGTCCGCCTGTTGACTTCGGCCCGCATATTGAGTATATAGGATTACAATTCGAAATAATTCGGTTGACCAACTATTTGGTCAACGGAGGGGCTTATGCGACATTTGTTTCGTTGTTCGAAGTTCTTGGGAGGATGGCTTCTTGTATTCATTTCACTCCACTATCCGCTGACCTTGCGAGCCGAGTGCCAACATTCAAAAGGTCTCGAACGTCTGAAAAGCATGGTCGAAGCCCTTGTTCGCAGCTCAGTCGGACAAATCGGAGTATCTGCTAAACATCTCGAATCGGGACTGGGGTTTGAGATCAATGGCGACACTTTTTTTCCAATGGCCAGTGTTGTTAAGCTCCCCATTCTGATTGAGGTCATGGCTCAAATCCATGAGGGCAAAATGAGTCTAAGCGAGGAAGTGGAGCTGTATGAAAAAGACCAATTTTATGAGGGTGGACTTCTTTCTGAACTTGACGCACCTGGGGTCACCCTTTCTGTCAGTAACTTGATCAACCTGATGATGATGTATAGCGACAATACAGCTGCAGATATTCTCCTCCATAGAGTTGGAATGACCAGCATCAACTCCCGGTTGCGGTCCTTTGGGATCGAAAATGTCCTCGTCAACAGATCCATAAGGGCGCTTCTCATCGAATACTGGGGGATGGAGTTCGAAAAGTATCAAACCTTCCCCCGAGACGAATTTCCCGGAATCTTGAAAAAATGGATGAAAGAAAATCCTGAGGCCTTAAAAAAAGGAGCCCATGAATACAGCCTAGCGACCATCTGCCCGGCGACACCAAAGGCCATAAACCACCTTCTTGAGATGATCTTCAAGAAAGAGATTCTGGATGCACCGACTTGCGAGCGAATCCTCGACATCATGCGCAAGTGCCAGACTGGGACAAAGAGAATCCGAGGCCTTCTTCCTGCGGATACTGATGTCGCCCACAAAACAGGCACTGTGGGTGGAACTGTGAACGACTGTGGAATCATTTATCTACCTGAAAAGCTGGGTCATGTCGCCTTGAGTGTCATGAGCAAAAACGCAGACCCACGGGATATGGAAAACACCATTTCTCTGATCGCCAAGTGTGTCTATGATTATTTCTATTTCACTCTCTGATTTCGATTCCTCGGACTTATTACGAGGCGCTCTGTTGAGAGCCTGCGGAATGATCATAGAATAAAGCTTGCATGCGAAGAGGAAAGAATGAGTCAAACCCTTGGTGTCATTTCCCTGCTTCCACCTCTAGTCGCTGTTGGGCTGGCGCTTTGGAAAAAGCAATTGATCCCAGCGCTATTCTTAGGGATTTTGGCAGGAAAAACTATCCTCGCTAGAGGCCATCTCGCATCAGCGTTTCTAGGAACCTTGGACAATGCGGTTGACATCGCGGCGAATAAAAATAACCTTGAAATTATCTTATTTTGTTTCCTCATCGGTAGCCTTTTGTCTCTCATAAAAGAGTCAAACGGGTTCCAGGGCTTGGTCCGTTTGTTCGAACGCAGCCAGAGCTTCCGCGGCAAAGCCACCATTTTTCCTTTAACGTTCCTCCTCGCCATAAGCATCTTCATAGAAAGCTGGAGCAGCATGCTCATCACCGGCGCGGCTATGCGGCCGTTATACGTGAAGCTCAAAATCGCCAAAGAGCGCTTAGCCTATTTTCTTCATACCATTAGCCTCAATTTTGTGGCCATGATAGTCATCAATAGCTGGGGCGCATATTACATTATGCTTCTTGCCAATCAACATATTGAAAATCCGATCAAAATAATTGTTCATTCTATCCCTTATAATTTTTATTGCTTGATGAGCCTGGCCGTAGTCATTTTGGTCATGATGACTGGATTTACAATAGGGCCTATGCGGGAAGCCGAGAATCGGGCAGGCCAAGCAAGTTTTGACCCCGAGGTGCACAATACAGAAGGGGCTTCATCCGGGATCGTTAGCCAAAGGAAGCATATCAAGCCTTCTGCTTTGAACATGATCCTCCCGACGATGATCTTGATGGCCAGCGTTTTTTGGGGTTTATACCATACTGGTCGAGGAAAAATTTATGAGGGATCTGGCTCAGCCGCAGTTTTTTACGCCGGTGTTATTTCCATCGTAACCACTTCCATTTATTATCTAGTCCGACGATATTTCCACTTCCGGGAAATCATGGAAATTATTTTCAAAGGTGCTGGAGACCTCATTTCTATCGGTGTCCTTCTCGTTTTTGCGCTGACCATGGGGGATGTTTGCAGACAAATGGGAACCGGTGTTTTTCTGGCAGATCTTGTGAAGCACAATATCCCTTCCTTCCTTCTTCCGGCCATCGTCTTCGCGACCTCCTGTGTCATCTCCTTTTCAACTGGCACAGCCTACGGAACGTTGGCCATCATGGTTCCTATCGCTATGCCGATGGCTGGACTCATGGGAATCAATCCCGCTTTTGTATTTGGAGCGTGCGTATCCGGGGGCGTCTTCGGAAACAATTGTTCTCCGATTGCGGACACTTCAATCATCGCTAGCATGGCCGCTGAAGTCAACGTTCTCGACCATATTAAAACCCAGCTCCCTTACGCTTTGATTTCTGCAACCGGCGCTTTTGTTCTTTTTGCATTGGTGGGGTTGATCGGATAGAAACTCGTCCCAATATTTTTCTTGACATTGGCTGTAGAAATGATAATATTATCTATGACAAATTGTAATATTTATTCTAAAAAGGAGGCCTAACCACAATGGCGAATTACAAATACCGGATTGAGCTTTATGAGGCAGTGCGAGCTAAGATTCCTGAGATTTATGCCGAGGCAGAACGGGCGGCTAAAGAAATCGGAATCACGGACAAAATGAAAAATACATTCGGCCTAACAGGGGCGGTATCCGGCTGCCATGGGCTCAATCCGACACGGGTCGCCAACGCGATGCATGAGATGACACGCAAAATCGTTTCGAGTTCCGAGCTCGATGTCCGGGTGAGCCATTTGGTAAAAGAATGGCTCGGTGATGATTGGGACGGCGTGATGACGTCGACTTGCGAAGCAGCGCTTCAAGTATGTTTCGATTCAGTATTCACTCCCCCTCTGACTGGACGTGGCGACTGCTACACTTCGCGCTATATCGCTCCTTATGAACGACATATCCACCACCAAGCGGGCTATGGCCGTCCTTTCCCGGGAAGATTCAAAGATGCGGTCGCAGATCGGGGAAACTGCGCTGGTGAAATGGGACTCGCCGGAAAGCGGCTCTGTAATCTGGAAGTGGACATTGTGCCCATGGCTGGCGCCAAGTATGACAACCATGGGATTAAGTATTATCCGGCGCCATTGCTTACCAAAGTGGACGCAAAGGCCACCGCAGAAAAGATAAGAAACCACGCCGAACGCACCCCCAACCTGTGTGGCTTCGCTTCGCTCGGTTATGATACTCCGGGTTATGGCTATGGCGAAAAAAACAAGGACGGAAGCTCTGTCCTCCGATCAGAAATTGGGAAAATGGCCCGGAAGTTTGATGTACCCTATCTTATCGATAATGCCTTCGGATCTGTTTTCATTGGCGTCGACCCTCGCCTTTGCGGCTGTGATCTAATGGTTTATTCCATGGACAAAGCGATGGGGGCGGGTACTTCTGGACTAATCATCGGACGTGAGGAGTATGTCACTTATTGCCGACGCGCGCTCGGTACCCATTCCGAACGATGGGGGACATTGACAGCTCATGGCAAAGCGGCTTATGTTGGGTTCGACCCCGGCAAAGAAGCGCTGGCCGGCGGCATTGCCGCTATGGAATTTTTAAGAGACGAGCCCAAACTTTGGAAAGACAATGTTGACCAGCTCGAAAAAATCGCGCGTGAGGAATTCAACCAGATCGACCCTAAGTTGCGGAGTCTCTTTGATATCACCAAATCTTATAATTCCGCTGCCGTCGAAATCAATTATGAAAAGAGCTGGGACGAAGGCATTCCCGGTGCGGGGGGAATGGGCATTCCCATTTTCACCATTGAGGATATGTATGCGGGAACCCAGGTATTCCAGACCGGGCTGCTAAAGATGGGGATCATCCCTACGATTACGTATGACGCCAACATTTTCATCTCCACCGGGCTGGGAACAACAGATCCCGATGGCTACTTGATCGAAAAACCAATGCGTTTGGGTATCCGAGGCATGGTCAGGTTGATTGAAATCACCTGCCGAAAGGTCGGTTTGATCTAGATTGGACGTTGTCCTAAAATATAGAAACAGAAGAGGGAAAGATGGCCGATAGGTTCCTGGAAATTGCCCACATCAAACTGGAAAATGGGATGGCCTTCGGAGTCTTGGTGGAAACCCCTGAAGCGCCGATTCTGCTAATTAGGGCGACCAAAGGATTCATTATGTGCGGCGCGCTAGACGTTGCCTCACTCGACGAGATTTTGCCAGGAAAAATCGCTGCCGCCAAGATTAGCCGCGTCAAAACCTTTGATGATCTTTTAAAAAATAAGGTTGTTGCGGCCACCCTTAAGGCCAGAGAACTCGGGGTGACCGAGCAAATGACTGGAAAAGACGCTTTAGAAAAGATGATGTAGGAACAATTGTGCCAGGACTCGTTAATCTAAAAGGGCTTTGGAAAAATTCTCTGCGCAGGATGGTCCAAGCGGAGGTAGTGGCCGTTTTGGCCAAGAAACTCGAAAACCGCGAACTCAATTTGATCAAGCCTGTTTCTCGCGTCATGCTTAGAGGAGAAATCCACGAGTTAATATTGACCGATGAGAAAAATGCGGGACCTGAAAAAAAAGTGAATAGGATCGCCTATCTCTGCTTTTTTGAAGTCAAGGAAAGCGGCCTTCTTCTTGTCGGTGATAAAATATGGCGGGACAAGATGCTCCTTGGTGAGGTCGCCGGATTTGATGAGACTCACGCTCCCAATCACCTCAATGTGCTCATTGTGGGGCAAAATCTCTTTTCGGGGCGTCGTTTGGGGCTTAAGTTGGGAGATCATCTTTGCGTTAAAGAATAGGCGTAAAGAGAAAGGGAAATATCCTAAAAAAGAGTGAAAAAGACATGGCTGATTCAGCATTAGGTCGAGTTGTTGACGGTTTGGATATTGAGACGTTTCTATTGTGTGAAAATGAGGAAGAAGGAAGAAATCAGGCGTTTCTGCTAATGAAAGAACTCGGCTTCCTCCAGGCTGATGTCATTTTTTGCGAATACATCGGAATGGGTGTTCGGGTGCGGATGAGAGCTGTGATGAACAAACCTTGCCACCACTATAGCTGGTTACCGGAGTGAGAGAACGGAAGAACGAATCGGAGTTCCAATCTTGACCAAAAGAAGCAAATCAGTTCTTCTAGTGCCTCTTGATCCAGTGCACGATTTGGGTCTTCGTCTGATAAAAAAGGCTTTGGACGAGGCAGGTCACAAAACGATTTTGTTGCCGCCCGATTTGTCACTTGATGAGATCCTAAAAAGAGCAGCCGAACAGAAACACCTGGATTACATACTCGTGAGCCGGACCATTGGTTATGGAGCCGCTGAAATACTGGCCCGCTTCATGGACCTCGCAGAGGCCACAGGTCTCCGCAAAAAAACTAAGATTGCTGTGGGAGGAATGGGCATCGATGTCAAGCTCGCTGCCGAACTCGGCTTCGATGCCGGTTTCCCCTCTACGACAACACCGGACCAAGCGCTGTCCTATATTGAGAACAGAGGAAGGCTCTTTCAAAACTCGCGCCAGACGAGGATCATTAGGAACAAAACGGATTTGACCAAAGGCTTTAGCTATAAATTTCATCAAGACCGCACTCAACAACTTCTTGAAGACATCGCTGACCAAATCCTTAGCTGGGCAAAAAACAAAACCTCTCCGGGGATTGAGAGAGCCCGGATCAAAGAAGAGATACTATTGTGCGAAAAAAAGGGCCGCTCCTCTGATTCCTCAAAAATAAAACACTTAAGAACCAGATACCTTGACCTATGTGATCCGGAAATCGCGCACTCATACTTGGGGCAAAACCTTCCATCAAGAACTTGGAAAATCCCAGCGCAAAGAGTAAAAAATTTCCAGCGCCATATTAGAAAGCTCTGCTCCCAATTGACCTTAAGAAACCCTATTTTTTTGAGCCAGAATCCTCGCTTGTTCGTTCAAATAGGCAGCGGGTCGCCTCTCATGGATATTGTTCACATGAAGATCTGCGAAGCTTGGGGAGCGGACGGGGTAATAACAATCTGTCCGTCTTCCAGCGCCCGCCATGAAGGACTGCTCAATGGACTCTTAAACCATGAAGGGGATGGCACGCTCCTCACATTCCAGAACTTGCTGTTGATCAAGAAGTTCATGGCCAAAGGCACACTTTGGGGCATTCGGGCCCATCGAGGATTGAATAGTCCGGAGGCCGTCCTCTATGCAGGATTGGCAAAAGCAGATCTGACCAAACTGAATTTCTTCTATGGCTCTCTCGGCGCAGGCACGGATCCTGCCCGTCTTGTTGTAGACACTCTTGAATCCATTCGACTTTCGGCAAAATTTGGTATTCCATTTGACGTTCCTTCGAACGATGAGCTAGGGGGGATTCCCACCCCCATGAGTTTTGCCGGTCTGCTCGTGATGACTAAAGTCGCGCTTCGGCTTGGAGCAAAACCTATTCTTAAACCACTTTTTTGCTATTCTCCGTGGATCATTCTCAATGAATACATGCTCGATAACTATGTCGACTTTAATGCGGCTAAGATCAAAGCATTACGCGCGATTGTGGATGCCCCTCTCTGGGTGGGCGAGCCGGCAGGATTCATGACGCACACTGAAGACCGGATTCAGTCCGCCGTCACGACCGCTCTTCATATCGAATTGGCCCGCAGTCTAGCAGTTCAGGCGGTCACGATAGCTTCAACCGACGAAGCCTATTCGCGCGGGGTAATCAATCTCAACCCGCGCCTAGATTCGATGAAAGCCGTGGAGGCAACCCACCGATTTCTGGGACAAAACCAAATATCACCTTCTCCCAAAGCAGATATCTGGGCGGAATATCTCATCTCCAAAATTGATGAGATTTTAAGCTCGGCCAGGGAAAGAAAGGATTTTATCCGGTGCTTACATGAGGGCATCTTTGGGGGACCAAACGAGGGAGTTTACCCCGGAAGAGCAGGCCGGAACACTATCCGAGAGAAGGCCTAAGTATTAGCCAGCCGAATTCCATCATGCCGAGAGTCATCGGAGTTGTAGGAACAGCAAAAAACACCGGAAAAACCACGACGATTCTGCATCTTCTTAGGCAAGGCCATATTAAAAATATTCCTATCGCGTTAGTCGGAATTGGTTACGACGGAGAGGACATCGACAATGTGACTCGGCTGCCGAAGCCAAGGATATTTATGGAAAAAGGGATGTTTGTCGCCACTTCTGAGAAGTGTCTCGAACTTAGCACGGCGGAGCTCAGAGTGATCAGCCGGACGGGATTCATGACGCCGCTGGGAGAAGTGGTGACCGCAAAAATCGAGGATCCAGGCCTTGTCGTTGTGAGCGGACCAAATCAAGCAGTCGGACTTCGTGGCGTCATTGAAGAGTTTTCTAGCACCGGCGTGGCTCTTATCTTAATCGATGGGTCCATAAATAGGATCATTCCTCTAATGGAAGCAGATGTGCTGGTCTTTGCGACTGGAGCTTCTCGAAATAGCGATATCTCCAAACTCACCCACGAGATGAAAGCGATTCATGAGATTTTTCGACTCCCGGAAGCCCCAGCCGAGGCCAGATTGATGAAGGATGCCAATACGATCTCAATCCTGAGCCTCAACGGAGAAATCCAGTCGATTCCCATAACCTCCATCTATGACTCCCAAGATATTGAGCTTTTGAATCAAGCCCTCAGAAAAGAAAGTCGATATGTCTACATTCCTGGGATTGTCAGCCTGGGCGCGCTAAAAATTTTTGCCTCTGAATTTTCATCTCGGATCGCGAGCAAAGCATTCATTTTCCCCAATGCCGGGCACATCTTGGCCGAAGGACATCCTTGCGATTTTGCTCAACTTATCCCCCTACTCGAAAGCCTCGAAATTGAAATCCGCATATTGAGGAGTGTTCCCCTGGCCGCTGTCACTATCAATCCATTTTATGCGCGTTGGAGTCCTCAAGAGACAAAGTATATATCCTGTGCCGTAAATAAAAAAGAGCTGGAACGAACGATGAGCGCCATCCTCCCGATCCCGGTCTTCAATATCAAAGAAGGAGCGAGCGATCGGCGGCTCTTTGAGTTGTTGACAACGAGTTTGTGTTGAGTTTTTGGATTTAGATAAGGAGAAAAGAGACATGAGAGCGAGGAAAAAAGTGAAAGTGACCGTCATCGGACTTGGGAAACTCGGTCATGGCGTTATCGAAGCAGCCCAGAGAGCACCCGACATTGAGGTTATCGGGGCAGTTGAAACCAGGCTCAAAAGCAAAAAGAACAACCTTCCTTTTCCTGTGAAGGACAGCGCGGCAAAAATCGGGGACGAGGAGATCGCCATACTCTGCGTTCCCACAAACGAGGTGACAAAAGTGGCAACGCATTACCATGAGCTCGGGATTTCCACCGTTGATTCCTTTGATATGCATCAAGAGGCCAATTGGCAGCATTACCTAGCCATCAAGAAAAGCACTTCAAGATACAAGGTGAGAGCTCTCACCTCTGGAGGCACCGATCCCGGCCTCGGTTCGATGGTCCGGGCTTTGCTTCAAATCGCCGCCCCCTGGGGAATCACTTATACAAATTATGGTCCGGGCACGAGCATGGGGCATACCGTTGTCGTGCGCTCGTTTCCTGGAGTCGGCGATGCGATTTCAGTTACAATTCCCAAAGGGTTCGGGCTGACTCGCCGCGATGTTTTTGTGCGGCCTGAGACGGGCGCTGACCTAAATGAAATCGAGAGAAAGATTCTGTCCGATAAGTATTATTCTCGTGATGAAATACATGTCTTTTTTGTTGACGATGTGGAAAGCCTCTATGATTCAGGTCACAAAGTGGAAATCGTCCGGAAGGGCGTTTCCGGCCAAACGCATAATCAACACTTCCGGTTCGAAACAATTTTCACAAACAATGCCATGACCGGACAACTCCTGGTTGCCTGCGCACGGGCTCTCTCAAAGCAGACCTCTGGAACTTACACTATGATTGATCTCCCGCTTAGAGATTTTTTGACGCCCATCAAGAATGAGGAAGATTTGTTCAAGGAAATAATCTAGTGGCTACGCTTTGAAATGCCGATGCGGCATCTCGCGGTTTGGGTTTCTTTGGACTGGCTCGACATCGGCAAGAAGCCCCCAGCGCTTAGCGGATCCGCATGGAAACCAAATAGCACTGATTCGCGCAAAACTCTCTTGAGCTCGCCTGATTCTTGAAAATATCATGGTTTTTTTCATTTTTTGCGTTCTAGATCCAGACCATAATCTATCAGAATTCCCGCCCGAATAATCCCACCGATTTCAAGGTTAGATATTTCTATGGCCTCTGATCTTTTCTTTCTCTTATAGATAAAGACGTTTTGCCCACTTTCCTCAAGCTTGCCCTGGGGCGGTCCCAAAGCAAGATCCGAGGGGCTCACAACAAGTTCCCCACCATCGGTTAAAGTATCTGCGTTAAAAACCGAAAGGTCACCTAAATCGGCGACATAATAGGCCTTCTTGACTCCGTTGACATTCTCTCTTTTGAAAAAATAGTTGAGAGCTATATCCGTTTGGAACGGTGCCATCCTGTTTCCTCCGACGACAGTGGCTCGTTTAATGATCCAATCAAAGCGGGCTTCCGATTTATTGGGCTCTATGGCGTCATAGAGGGACTCATCCACTGCTTCCACGGTCCCTTCGGCAATCGCAAAAAATGCAGCCAGAAGAGAAAAGTAGTTCAGTCTGACGAGAAAATCCTGACCCTTCCCGAGATCTGATCCCATTTCAATAGCAATGGTGGCGGCTCCCCAGCCCGTCATGTTGTCCCCAAACGCCCGCGGGTTGAAACCTTCTTCATAACGAGAAACGTGGCCGCCAATATAAGGCTGAAGGGCATGATAGATGAGAACGCAAATCCTTTTGGCATAGGTCCTTGAAGGGCTATCAGAATTGAGAATGTCAAAAGGAGGAGCCATGATGGCCATCGCCGAGGGGAGAGAACTACGGCCCACCTCAAGATGAGCAAATTGGTTGTGAAGATTGAATGCCACTTTTGGCCTGTAATGATCATAAACAGATTTTAACGCCCGGGCTTCTGGAGTGGTTAAAGCTAGAGCGTCGCGGTTTATGTCAATTCCCTGGGCATTGCGTCGTTTTAAGAGTTCCGCTCCATCTGGATTGAGCATGGGAATCATGAGCAGAGTGAGCTCACTTTCTATCTTCCGTATGTCTTGGCAATCTTGGTTTTGCAGCAAATAATTGATGATGTCCAGCAACGCGGCCGTGCCCGTGGGCTCATCGCCATGCATTTGAGACCATAGCAACACTCGTGTACGACCTTTTCCCCACGTGAGAAGATAGATGTCGCGTCCTTCGACTGACTTACCGACAACCTGGGTCTTTAATGAGCTATATTTCGAAAGCGCATGAACCATTTCCTCAATATGGCGGTGCAGGAGCAAATACGGATTAGGCGGTGACAAACGGTATTTTGGCCAACTATTCCACAGTTCTTCGGCGTTGACGAGTCCGCCGACTGGCAGGCCAGTTTCAGCGTCTTTATTTATATGCGTCAAGAGCTCGGCCGCAAATTCCTGTGGGAAAGTCGCATCCAAATTGTATTTCGGACCGGCATAAGGGACGATATCTTTTTCTCCTGCCTGTGGGTTGATGACATAGTTATGAATGTCATTCTCCGTCTGGCACTGGGAACCATCGGCGCAGAGACTGACAAAATTTAGGCCATAGAATTCCTTGTTCGGTCTGTAATTCCAGGATTCAAGAGTGTCAGATTGCCCCCCACCTTCCAATGGCCGTGGGGTGGAGAGTCTTTTAATCGCCGAAATAAACTTGTGCTTGACCCTATCCTTATGATCCAGAGCGATCTCCCCACCATCCAAAATCACCAGGCGGATTTTCTTCAGCAATTCAGGGCGGAGGTAATCTAGAAAACTATCCGCCACATATGTCCCCGAACTGTGCGCCGCTATGTAGATGATTTGAGCGCGGATGATATTTGCGTCCTGGGCTAAAATGTCATTTCTGATATATTTGTTTTCATAGGCAGGGTCTTTTGGCCCCGGTATGGCAAAAATTTTTGAAAATATCCCCTGGAACTGGGATTGCGTCACGACTCCATAGACCCATTTCTGGCACATTTCTGCTCTCACATTGTAGCCGGCAAAGCCAATGAACACGGCCGGGCCATGATTGTTAAGATTGTAAGCTGAAACCGTTTTGTTCGAATTTTCCAACCATTCCCAGCCGTCACCATTATGAACCTTGAGGTCGATGGACACCCTGATGGGCAATCCGTTAGAATTCAAAAGGACAAGAACCGCCGTGATGATGAAAAATGCTTTTTTCATTTTAAAACTCCTCCTCCCTTTATCAGCAATCCATGGCTCTGGGCCGTCTTGATTAGTGGTACTCACCGAGGATTTGATAAGCCCTCGCTTCCTTGCTCATGTCCTTTGCCGCCCGCCGCCATCTATAGCCCAGGAAACCCAAAAACATCCAACTTGAAAGGATGGCGAACTCGCTGGGCCATCTTAGTTGAGCGGCAGATCCGGGCACGATCATCAGAATGATTAGCGCTGCGGCAACGCCTGCGCCGAGGTAAAGAACCGGCTTTTTCTTGACTCGATAAGGTCGTTTCAGCTGAGGAGCGATTTTTCTCAACCTTATGGCCGACAAGCATGTCATCAACCAGCCGCAGACATAAGCGAGAGAGCCGACATTGACAATCGGATTCAAGCTTGATTTCCCAAAAAAAGTCCCAATAAGCGTGATCATGCCTACAAAGAGAATGGCATTCCCAGGAGTTTTATGCCGTGAGCTGACGGCGCCAAACCACTTTGGCAATAGCCCTCCGCGACCTAGGGCGAAGACAACCCGGCAACCGGCCAAAAAACAGCCGTTAAACGAGGTCAGAAGTCCTAAAAATGCAGCCAACAGAACAAGTCTGGTCACCCAGTCATAGCCAAAAGCTACCCTTAACGCGTCGGCCGTCGGCATTTCCAGCTTTATCGCTTCTTTCCAAGGCAGACAGATTGAAAGTGCCAAAAGCACAATGGCATAGAACATCGCACCTGCCAGGATCGAGATGAGGACAGCCTTGCCGATGTTTTCTGGGTTTAGATGTTTACCGGATTCTTCGGATCCTTGAGCGATAACGTCAAAACCCGACATGAAGAACGGGACTATCCCTAGGACTGCAAGCGTCGATCCCACAGGCGCCCATTTTGACGCACCTCCTGCAAAGAAAGGCCGCATGTTTTGGAAACTCCCCTTGAGCAATGCCACCACTACAAAGATCAGGGCGCAGCCGATCATGATAGATGCAGAAATTGTCTGGAAACGCGCCGTATCCCTGACCCCATGAAAATTCAGAACAATGATGAATAGAGTTGTCAAGATTCCTGCCGAAAGAGATAAAAGGCTGACCTGCGAATCACCCACCGTATAAAGATTGCAGCCGCGAAATGAAGGAATCAGGTATTCGAGCAACCATCCGATGGCCACTGCCTCAAAGGGGCAAACCGTGATGTAAGCAAAAGAAAGAAACCAGCCCGCCAAAAACGAAGCCCCATCTCCAAACGCTCTATAAGCATATGCTACAACCCCGCCTGCAACAGGGATAGCGGGTGCAAGTTCAGCATAGCACTGACCGACAGCAAGGAGAGTCAACCCGCCAATGACAAACCCGAGGATCGCACCAATTGGCCCACCCCTTGCCAGCCAGTTGCCTGCAAGGATAACCCAGCCGATACCGACAATTGTTCCAAGCCCCAAGGCCACATAATCCACGAATGACATGGATTTGGCCAGGGTTTTTCTGGGAGCGGAAAGCTGCAGCTTATCTTCCATTTCGACACCACTTTTTTGACTGCCACCACTCTCTCATCATTTCGAGATAAGCGAATTATAACTATTTGTAAATTTAAAAACAATTCCACCGAGTTTCCTCATTCAATATCTATACGAAATTGTTTCGTTGCCTCATGAGAAAATCTACACGAAATCATCCTGCCATCTGGCTGGTAGAGCCCTTAAATATCGGGGTGATATTAGCCAGGAGGCAAGCACATGGGATTAGAGATGAAAGTTAAGCGAGCAGTGTTAAAGGAGCTGGCCAAAAGGTATCAGAGAGGCTCGAAGAGGGAAAAGAGTCTAATATTGAAAGAGTTCGTTGGTCTTACCGATTATCATCGCTGTTATGCCAGCTGGTTATTGCGCCACTGCGGTCGGCAAGTTATCTTATCAGGCTGAACGCCACCGATGTGGCCTCCGGTTGGGAAGGAACCGAGGCCTTACGTAATCGAGCTCAGGTCTGGACCTTCCAGGCTCTGGAGAGGATAAAACTGAGGTTGCCTTTTCCCCTCCTGGGGATAGACTCAGATTAAAGACAAGGATAGAGAGGCTAAAAGACAAGCTGTGGCTACAAAGAACAAAGAGCAACTGCACAAATTTTCGCATAGATTCTTACGTGAGGCAATGAATATGCTTTGATATAGATTTTCTCTTGAGGCAACAGGGACCTTTCTGTTCTTTACGACAATAGCGGTTTCGTCATCAGACCAAAGCCAATATTCTTCCTTTGTGCGAAAATAAAAAAGGGCGGACTCCAACACCAGTCGAAATCCGCCCTTATTGTCGAAATCAGGGGGACAAGATATCAGCAATTTTTGGGACACTTCACTTAATTAGGGCGACACGAAACTTAATTCCAGAGAATTAAGCATCATGTCTCCCTTCATGTCCCTAAATTGCTATGTCCCCTAGGAAAGTGAATTAATAGCGCCGGCCGCCGCCAAAACCGCCGCGACTGCCACCACGCCCGCCAAAACCGCCGCCTCTCGGCCGGTCTGTCCGCGCACGGGCCTCGTTCACGTTGATCGTGCGGCCCTTCAGGTCTTTCCCGTTCAGGGCCGAAATGGCTTTCTCCGCCTCCGCCCTGTTCGGCATCTCGACAAAACCAAATCCCCTTGACTCGCCGGTAAACTTGTCCTTGATGATGTTGCAGCTCTGAATCTCACCAAAAGCCTGGAAGGCTTCCCGGAGTTCTGCCTCGGACACGTCCCTCGACAAATTGCCTACGTAGATGTTCACTCTACTCTCCTTATAAGATGTATTTTGGGGACACGCACTCCAAATTCGCGGGACACGATCCCGAATTCCAGAGAATTCAGGTCATGTCCCGGAATTTGAATCCTGTCCCATTCCGAAATAAAGGAGAGGAGTGTGCCGATCTGGGCTCGTGCCCTCTTCCTTTATCCGTTTGCTAAAAAAAAATGAAACCCGGCAATTTCCTACTCTCCCACGCGGTTCCCCGCGCAGTACCATCGGCACCAGAGGGCTTAACTTCCGTGTTCGGAATGGGAACGGGTGTTTCCCCTCCGTTATGATTGCCGGGA
>Ga0136652_1000539_pt1 | contig 18013 bp, 16 predicted proteins | sample ConPoolayeEmetaG_FD_94864 | JGI IMG/M metagenome (GOLD analysis project Ga0136652, IMG submission 94864) | Hot spring microbial mat communities from California, USA to study Microbial Dark Matter (Phase II) - Cone Pool mat layer E metaG... ...
GTACTGACCACCGCCGCGATTCTGTGCCTGGGAATCGCCTCGGCCTTCAGCCCGGTGTGGACGGACGCTTTCCGCGCGGCCGCCTCGACCAATGCGGCCGAGACCAAGGCGGTCGACTCCGCGGGCAAGTGCGTTTGCGGAGACAAGTGCAACTGTCCCTGCGGCCCAAACTGTCCCTGCGGCTGCGAGGGCAAGTGCCAGGGCTCTTGCGGCGATCGCTGCAAGGCCGAGTGCAAGAGCAAGTGTGGCCAGCCCGCCAAGGGCGACTGCTGCGGCCAGGGCAAGGCCCAGAGTCAGCAGCGGTGTCCGGGCGCGGACAAGTGTCGGGCTCGGCCCGCCGCCTCCAAGCAGGCCGCGTAGCACTGCCTGACCGATAACGTCGACATCCTTGCTTCCGGCGAGCCGGGTTGGATGACACGCCAGCCCGGCTCTCGTTGTTGACACATTCGCCCCGCAACCGGTACACCACCGCCAGCGGCGTTGCCGCCGATCAAGGACGGTTCGATAAGTGCCGGTGTCCTGTCGGGAGGCCGGGCCTGCTCGGACCGGCAAGTCCGACGGCGTTGGAGCGACGAGCAATGAAGGGCAGAGTGGCCGTTTTGGTGGTGGGGATGACCTGGGCCGTGGCGTTTGCCGCCGGGCAGTCGCCCGACGCGCTGGACCAGGCTCTGGAGCTGGTCGGGATGCGCCGGGGCGACCTGGGCTGGCGACCCAAGGGCTGGTGGTCGCGATTCCCGGACGTGCCGTACAAGCTCCGATGCTTTGATTCCCTGTTTGCCGAGCCGCTGGACTCCATCACCTTTGCCCGCACCTTGGCTCAGACCGCCTGGACCAAACTGGACCCGAACGACCTGGACACCAAAGAGGGCAACTGGGGCAGCAACCTGTTCCAGGCCGTCCAGCGACTGGGAATCGATCCGAAGTTCGGCGGGTTCCGGGGCTACAACGCCAACTTGCTGGCTCCAGAGATGCCTCTGGACGAGGCGATTCTCAAGCTGATGGAGGCCGCCCATCGGCCGACGATCATCCACACCTTCGGCATGGATCTGCCTTACCCCAAACCCCGGGAGACGCTGGCCGAGAAGGTGAAGCTGTTGCCGGAAGGCGTCAGCCCGATCCTGGGCCAGCTCGTGCTTAACCTGATCGACGCGCACTATTGGGCCGAGCTGGCCTTCCGCAAGGTCGACGGCAATGACCGCCGGGTGGTGGCCACCCGCTACAACGTCGGCGAAGAGATGATCGACGCGTTCGATTACTGCCCTCAGATGGACGACGTGGCCCGCACTCTGGACGAGGCCAGCCTGTGGTATGCCGGCCTGAAATGCGTGCAGGCCCTCGACGATGCCCGAGTCAAGCTGGCTCAGCTCCAGCTTCGCGATCCGCCCGATTTCCAGTTCGACTGGGAATCGCCCTGGGGCTGGATTCGCGTCTATGGCGGTGGAAACGATCGCATCGACGGAGAAAACACGCTCCTGGCGGTCGACCTAGGCGGCCACGACACCTACTTGAACGGCATCGCCGCCTCGACCGTCAGTTTGCCGATCAGTCTGGCACTCGATCTGGCCGGTGATGACCTGTACCTGGCTGACGGGCCGACCCAAGGAGCCGGCGTGTGTGGGATTGGCATCCTGGTGGACGTCCAGGGCAATGACCGTTACTCGGCCCGGCGGTACGCCCAGGGGGCCGGGCAATTCGGCCTGGGACTGCTGGCCGACCTGGCCGGCGACGACTCATATTCCAACGAATTTAGCGGGCAGGGCTGCGGCTACTTCGGGATCGGCCTGTTGCTGGACCTGGCCGGCAACGATCAGTACGAACTCCTCGGTGACGGCCAGGGCTTGGGCGGCGTGGCCGGCGTCGGAGTCCTGGCCGACCGTACCGGCAACGATCGCTACACCGCGGTCCGGCAACACTCCATTACCGGCCGCCCCTCTTACCACTCCCCCGACCGCGACGTCGCCGTCTCCAACGCTCAGGGCGTGGGTCTGGGCCGACGGGGCGACGGCAGCGACGGCCACGCCTGGGCCGGCGGCCTGGGAGCCCTGCTCGACGGTCAAGGCGACGACGTCTACTGGGCCGGCAACTGGTCCATGGGCACCGGCTACTGGTTCGGAATCGGCCTGCTGCACGACCGCGACGGCAACGACGAGTACCACGGAGTGGCTTACTCCCAGGGCACCGGAGCCCACTTCTGCATCGGCGTCTTGGTCGACGAAGCCGGCAACGACCGGCATCTATCCGAGGAAAACTCCCACAGCTCGCTGGCCTGGGCCCACGACTTCACCATCGGCATCCTGCTGGATGTCGCCGGAGACGACCTCTACCGGGTCGATACCAGCGGCTTGGCCTACTCGGTCAACCGCAGCGTAGCCCTGGTCATCGACACCGGCGGCGACGACGTCTATCAGTCGGACTTCGAGCGACGGCAGGAGCTGAAGCAAGGTCTGTGGCCCGGCGTGGCCATCAACGATCCCGGCTTCCGGGCCCGCGAGGGCGTCCGCACCTACTTCGCCGACACCAGCTCGATCGGCCTGTTCCTCGATGTCGGCGGGAACGACCAGTACTGGGGCGGCTTGCAGAACAATACCCACTGGCTCGATCCCGACGACTTCCCCAACTGGGCCGACCGCAACTTCAGCGTGGGCGTGGATCGGGCCGACGGCAGGGTCGACTTCACGCCGACTCCCGTCCGACCACCCTCCGGCAAGCGGGCCGACCCGTCCGCCGCGCATCCGCCCGAACCGTGACCGGCCGGCAAGCCTCGCTTTTCAAACCCGATCTGCGACAGACCAACCGAATCCCCCCGCCGTCGCAACTGTGACCGGGCGAGAAAACAGACCGGCTGCGCACCAGGCGGTCTTGCCGGCGGCAGCAATTGCTTTCCCGGCAACGCCTGCCTCCTTCTTCAACGAGGTGCTAAAATGGAAAGTCCAGACGGCTTGTCGCACTGCGGCTTCCGCGGCCGCGGAACTAAGCGCCTGCGGCGCAACCTGAGTCCCGCATCCGGCACTTGCTCATGCCCCCGCGCCGAAAGACACGTCAGGTAACCGTCGGCACGCTAAAGATTGGCGGCGACGCCCCAATCGCCCTCCAGTCCATGACCAACACCCACACCTGCGACGTGGACGCGACCCTGGCCCAGATTCACCGGCTGGCCCAGGCCGGGGCCGACCTGGTCCGGGTGGCGGTACCGGAGCGGCGAGACACGGAGGCATTGCACCGCATCGTACCCGCCAGCCCGGTCCCGATCGTGGCCGACGTGCATTTTCACGTCGAGCGGGCTCTGGAGGCGATCGAGGCCGGCGTGCACAAAATCCGCCTCAACCCGGGCAACATCCGAAACCCGGCCAGCCTCCGCCGGGTGATCGCGGCCTGCCGCGAGCGACGCATTCCGATTCGCATCGGGGCCAACGAAGGCGGGATCATCGAGCGACACGACCAAGCCAGCCGGGCGGTGGAGAAAGCGATCCTGGAGAGGGACCACGCTGCCGGTTTGATTCAGATCATGCTGGCCAAGCTCGAACAGCAGCTCCAGGTATTCGAAACCGAGGGCTTCCACGATGTAGTCATTTCGGCCAAGAGCCCCGATCCGCGAATCGTCATCGACGCGTACACGGCAATCAGCCAAAGATATGATTATCCGCTGCACCTGGGTGTCACCCACGCCGGCCCGCCGGAGACCGGCCGCATCCGATCGGTGGCCGCCCTGGCGCCACTGTTGGCCAGTGGCATCGGCGACACGATCCGCATCTCGTACGCCGCCGACCCGGTCTGCGAGGTGGAAGACGGCAAGGAACTGCTCTGTTCGCTGGGGCTGCGTCCACGCACCGAGCCCGAGCTGATTGCCTGCCCAACCTGCGGCCGGCTCGAAGTGGACTTGCTCAAACTGGTCGGCGACGTCCGGCGGAAGCTGGCTGAGGAAATTCACTTGCCGCTCAAGGTAGCCATTATGGGGTGCCTGGTGAACGGCCCTGGCGAGTGCGAAGGTGCGGACGTCGCGATCTTTGCCGGCCGTGGCCGGGGCGTCATCTATGTCCAGGGCGCACGGAAACGTACCGTCACCGAAGACCAGATGCTGGACGCGCTGCTGGCCGCATGCCGTGAACTCGCATCGAAGATCAAGCGAGGCCAAGCCACCCTGACCAGCCCGGCCGCCCGCTCCATGCAACCCGCTCCCGGCCCAGCCGAGTCTGGAAAGTGACGGATAACCGTCCAGGCCAATAACCAGCAAGCTGTACCGCCCACCGCGGTTCCTGCGCTGGTGGGCAAAACTCCTGCCAATCTCAAACCGCTGGTAGCCACAATCCTCGCGTACGGACCAAGCTGCCACAACGCGGGCCAGCAGGAAGTGTGGTGGCTCCCCACCACCAGCCACCCCTCGCCCCAGGGTAACCCCCAGTCGGAACCTGCACCATCTGCGTCGGCAGGAAGACCGTCGTCTGGCACTCTCGCTTCGGCGTCGTGCAGCCGTTGGAAAACAGATTCTCTATCGCGGGGAATAAGAACCGGGAACCAAAGCAAAGTCGGACGCCAATGAACCGAAAGATGGTCCGGTCACCCTGCCGGGGCTAGATTGCGGTCAATGCGGTTTTCGCCGGTGTGCCGACCTGGCGGCCCGGCTAACAAATCAGCCGGAGTTGGTCGAACGCTGTATCGACCTGTCGCCTCAGGCCACACCGACCGACCCAAGGCCGTCGACGCTCGGGCCGGTCTGCCCGGCCGCAATGGTTGCATCGACGGCGCCTGGCCGCTGGCCTGAACTGGCGTCCCCAGTCGACCCGCCGGTCTCCTGGCAGGACACATTGGGGCAGCAGTTCGATTTCTACCTGGAACATTTTCCAGAGGAGCCCGGCCCACGCGAGATCATTCTCCCGCACAACCCACTCCTCACCCGGGAACTGGAGGTGCAGGTGGGAGATGTGCTGATCGGCCGGCCGCTGGGAATGTCCCGCGGCTGTCCGATCACGCATTGCGGCGTGGCTGTGAACGTCGATGGCCGCACCGGCGTGATTGCCTGGTGCGTGACCGGTCCGCTGCGGCCGCGTCAGGAGGGTTTCAAGGACCTAAGCTACTACCCTGCTGAGGCGTACGAGGCGCTGGTGCGACACCGACGGCCAGGGGTCGAGCTGAAGATCGGTCTACATTTTTTCCAGCCGCGGATGTGCATGTTGCAGTGGCGACACAGCGGCCTGCTGAACTTCGTGAATCGCACCCCCCAAGGAGTTCAGGTGCGGCTGGAAGGACTGTGGATCGGATAACCGGTGGGACTCGCATCGGCTCGCCAATTGCCCGGCTCGCACACCCCAGCGGTTGCTGGCGACTGACTCCAGGTCACCCTCGTCCCGGCAGGCCCGAGGTCGGCTCAGATGAAGGGACGTGGCCGGTCGGTCTCGACGCCCACCTCGTACAGGTCCGCCATAGTTCGGCGGCTGTGGGTCACTGTACCGGATAGGAATAGCGGCTCGCCGCTGGAATGCAGAATCAGGGTCTCGATCCAGGTGCCGACCGGGGCATCGACCGGAAGCTGGAGTGCCATTCCGCCGGTCGAGATATTCACCGTCTCTCCGGTGACCGTTCGCACTTCCCCGGTGGCCGGGTCAACTAGCCGGATGCGGCACGGAACGCGGTAGGGTACTCGGCGGTCGGCGCGGGGCGCTCGCCCGCGCTGGCCGGCAGTCCGGCGGGCGGAAGTGACCGGCGGATTGGCGATTGCGTCAGGAGGTTTCATAGGCGGCCTTCGTCGGTTTTTCTATCGGCCAGCCGACCGGGAAGAGATTAACAAGGCGTCCGGAAATCACAGACGCTTGAGCCCGCCAAAGCGACTCCCGGCCGCCCCGCGCCCGGGCCCCCGGGGCTGGCCGTCGCCGGCCGAGTTCCCATCGGCGGATTGTTTCGCTGCTGGGGACCGGTCAGGCGGCCTGGCTGGGCACCCAGGGGAAGCGATCCATCGTTTCTTAGGCTGGCACGCCGGCCGGAGTGGCGGGCCGGCACCGCCGCCCGGGTGGGGCTGGACCCTGCCCGCGGTGCAACGCCGGCTGCGGGCCAAAACCACCCTCCACCATGCGGGCCTGCGGCACCCCCGCCAGGCCCACCGAACCGCCTAAGTGCAAAACTTCGTCATGCTCCGGGATCGGTTCGGTCCGCGGCTCACGCCCCGGGTTTTGAATCTCCGGGTTCGGATTGGCCAGTAGCGCTCGGATCTGCACCCAGGTAGCCGGCGATCCACCCAGCCAGAGAGCCAACCCGAGAGTTGAACTCCTCCCGTTTGGCCGCGAGCTGCTGGGCGCGCTCGTCCAACTGGCGTGAGCGAGCCGCCAGTTCGGTTTCCAGCCGGGCGATAGTCCGCTCCCGGGCATCCAGCTCGGCGGTTCGCTGGGCGCAGGCCTCCATCCGGGCTTCCAGCTCGCTTTGTTGAGCCTGCAAGGTCCGCGTCTGGCTGTCCAGAGTCGACATTTGAGCGGCCAGCTCCCGGCGACCCGCTTCCAGGTCAGTAGCCTGGGCGTTGAGTTCCTGCTGCCGCTGGGACAGGGCTTCCGCCTGGGCACTGAGCTCGGTCTCGCGCTGAGCGACGACCCGCTCGCGTGCTTCGAGCTCTGCCGCGCGCTGATCGAGTATCTGGGAACGGCGCTCCACTTCGGCCTGCCGGGCCTGCCAGGCGCGTTGTCGATCTTCCAGGGCGGCCACCTGAGCGGCCAGCTCACGACGCCCGGTCTCCAATTCCGCGTTCTGGACTATGAGCTCCTCGCGGCGACCAGCCAGGGCGACCGCTTGGGCTTCGAGGTCCCGGCCGCGGGCGGTGAGTTCCTCGTACCGCGCGTCGAGCTGACCGGCACGGGTGTCCAGGTCGCGTCGGCGGACCTCCAGGGTTTCCGCCAGGTCCGACAGTTCGCGGGCCCGGGCGGACAACTGGCTTTCGCGTTCGTCCAGAGCGGCGGCCTGGGCCACCAGCCCCTCGGCCTTCTTCTCCAGCCGCTGGGCCTCGGCGTCCAGGGTGGCCTTGCGGGCATCCAGTTCGGCGGCCCGTCTCTGCAACTCGGCGCTGCCGCGCTCCAGCTCGGCGGCGAGGGCTTCGGTCTGGCGGACCTTGGACTCCAGCTCGGTCGCCCGGGCGTCCAGCTGTTTGGCGCGTTCCTCCAGCGAGGCGGCCTGTGGCTCCAGTTCGTCGCGCAGCTTGCGAAGATCCTCGGCCCGAGCCGTGAGATCGTCGCACAGTCGTTTCCAGCGAGCGGCCCGGGAACTCGGCGCCCGGGCAGTGGTCCGCAAGGCGGTGCCCGGGGCGTCGGCGGTCAACACGATGCCGGCCCGATCCTCGGCAACCTGCTCGGTCTTTGTTGTGATTAGTGTGCTCATGCCGTGCCTCGGACTCCTGAGTTATCTGGTTATCGCTCCGCCGGTGGCCGGCACTCCGCCGGCCTCCCGCTGCGGTAACATCGTCGTTATTGACCCGGGCGTTCATTAGAGCCCCATATCGTGGGGGGCCGGCGTGCGGATGCGGCACAAGGCGACTCGGGCGTTCCGATAACCAGGGCAGCCCAAAGCCCGGACGCGGGGCACTTTCGGCGAAAGCGGAACGTTCTGCCAAACAGACTCGCCGCCCCCGGGACGCGGGGGCCGGCTCGGGCCGTTACCAGCCCACGATGTTGTAGCCGCAGTCTACGTAGTGAACTTCGCCGGTCACGCCGGCCGACAGGTCGGAAAGCAGGTATAGTCCGCTGGTGCCGATTTCGTCGGGCCGCACGTTGCGGTGCAGTGGGGCTTTGGCAGGGTAGTGATGCAATATACGATTGAAGTCCGGGACGCCGGCCGCGGAAAGAGTCTGCACCGGGCCGGCCGAAAGCGCGTTGACCCGGATGTTCTTCTCGCGGCCCAGCTCTCCGGCCAGGTAACGGACGGCGGACTCCAGGGCCGCCTTGCACACCCCCATCACGTTGTAGCCGGGCATCATCCGGACCGAGCCCAGGTAAGTCAAAGTCAGGACGCTGGCACCATCGGCCAGGTAGCGCAGTCCGTGCTGGCATAGGGCGACCAGGGAGTACACGCTGACATCCATGGCCTGAGCGAAATCGGCCCGGCTGGTCTTGTAGAACGGATTGTTCAGTGCCGTCCGGCTGGCATACGCGATCGAGTGCACCATGAAGTCCAGCGGACCGAGCTTCCGGTTGACTTCCTGGAATGCCCGGCGGATCTGCTCATCGTCGGTCACATCGCAGGGTGTGATGCAGCTCACGCCCAGCGGCTCGGCCAGCAGGCGAACCCGGTGTTCCATCTTCGGCCGTGGCAGGTGAGTCAGGGCCAGCTCGGCCCCCTCGGCGTGCAACCGGCGGGCGATGTGCCAGGCCAGTGATCGCTCGTTGGCCAGGCCCAGGATGATTCCCCGTTTGCCTTCCATCAGACCCATCGGGAGGTCTTTCACCGTCCGTCCTCTACGGTTTGGACGTCCGCCTGCCCAGGCCGGACATGCCGCTCGGGAGGGCCGCTCGACCGACCTTCGACTCGGCCTGCGCCAAGCTTAGGCGCAAGCCGGCCGAAAGCAAGCTGCGGCTGGCGGCCGTCGGGTTGACGCTCTCCGGCCGGGCTGCTAGCTTCACGCTGATCTTAGGTGGAATCAGGGAAAGCTATCGTGCCATACGACAGCATCGTATGTGTCAAGCAGGTGCCGGACACGGCCAACGTGACCGTCGACGCGATGACCGCCGAGGGGACGGTGAATCGGGCAGCCCTGCCGGCGATCTTCAACCCTGACGATTTGCGAGCGCTGGAGGTCGCGCTCCAGATCCGCGATGCTCACGGCGGCCAGGTCACCGCGATCAGCATGGGTCCGCCCAAGGCGGCCGATGTGCTGCGGGAGTGCCTCTACCGCGGGGCGGACCGGGCGATCCTGATAACCGATCGTCGAGCCGCCGCCAGCGACACCCTGGCCACCAGCTACATCCTCAGCCAGGCGATCCGAACCATCGCTCGGTACGACTTCGTCTTCTGCGGTCGCCAGGCCATTGACGGCGACACCGCCCAGGTTGGTCCGCAGTGTGCCGAGAAACTCGGCATCCCCCAGGTGACCTACCTGGAAGAGCTGGTCGGACTGAGCGGCCGGACCGCCCGCATCCGGCGAAACGTCGGCAACGGCTGGGAGCTGGTGGAGGTGGACCTGCCGGTGCTGGTCACGGTGCTGGACTCGGCGGCGCCCCCGCGCCCGCCGGCAGCCAAACGGGTCCTGAAATACCGACGCGCCCGAGCACGAGTGGAGCTGGCAGCGGCAGTCGCCACGGAACTGCCCGATGCCAGCCCGGACCAGAAGGAAGCCGAAATCGAGCGCCGAGCCGAGCACCTGCGGGCCGCCGGCCTGCTGATTGAGCAATGGGGACTCGACGACATCCAGGCCGACCCGAGCCGCTGCGGCCTGGCCGGCAGCCCAACCAAGGTGCATCGAGTCCAGGCGATTGTGCTGACCAAGAAGGGCTATACCGAGATTCCACCGACTGAAGAAGGCGTCCGCAGACTGATCCGCGAGCTGGTAGTGGACCATACGTTGGGATGAACTAGGTGGCGCGGCCCAAGCCGCTGCAACCAAGTCAGAATCGAGCCGACGGTGATCACGATCAACCGACAAGGCGAGGTATGGGTTTTCGCCGAGCAGGAGGACGGTGCGCTCCACGACGTGGCTTTGGAGCTGTGCGGAAAGGCCCGGGAGCTGGCCGACCGGCTGGGCGTGAAGCTGGCGGCGGTCCTGCCGGGCTGCAATGTCCGCGAGCTTTGTAACCGGCTGATCGCGCACGGGGCCGACCGGGTATACCTGGTGGACGACCCGCGGCTTCAGTATTATCAGACCCAGCCCTACGCCCGGGTGGTGTGCACCCTGATCGAGCGACACCGGCCGCAGATCGTGCTGTTCGGAGCCACCGCCGTTGGGCGCGATCTGGCCCCGCGCTGCGCGTCGGCCATGCGCTGCGGGCTCACCGCGGACTGCACCGACCTGGACATCGCCGACGTGGATGACCCGGCGGCCCGGACCACCCACAAGAACCTGCTCCTCCAGATTCGCCCGGCCTTCGGCGGCAACATCATAGCAACCATCATCAATCCCGCCGGCTGGCCCCAGATGGCCACGGTGCGGGAGGGGGTGATGCCGCTTCGCGACCCTGATCCGCGGCGGACCGGCCAGGTGCTGGCCGAGACGGTGGACTTCCAGCCGCGGGACTTCGCGGTCCGGCTAATCGAGCGGCACCGCCAGCCGCGGAAAGTCAATCTCAAGGGCGCCCGGACCATCGTAGCCGGCGGAGGCGGGGTCGGCAGCCGGCAGAACTTCAAACTGATCTACGACCTGGCCGGAGTGCTGGGAGCCGCGGTCGGCGCCTCGCGGGCCGCGGTGGACGGCGGGCTGATCGGCAAAGAACATCAGATCGGCCAGACCGGAACCACCGTCCGGCCCGCACTCTACATCGCCTGCGGCATCAGCGGAGCCATCCAGCACCGGGCCGGCATGGAAGAGTCGGCCAAGATCGTCGCCATCAACTGGGACCGCGAGGCCCCGATCTTCAGCGTGGCCCATTACGGCATCGTCGGAGATCTCAACCAGGTGATCCCCATGATGATCAAAGCGATCAAGGAGCGACCCAAGGAGTAACTGCCGCTTTCCCTCAAGGACCGGTGCGGGGGGGCGCTACGAATGGCCAGGGCCGACCTTGAGAGTTCCGGCCGGCATTCGGCGCATGGGCGGTCCGCAAAGAAGCCTGAGTCGAGATCACGCCATGGTCATGGGTCGGTGGGAGCAGCGCCGGTGGCCGGCAGTTCAGCGCGAGCTGGAGCGGATCATCCAGCGTCTGCGCCCGCTTGACCCGGAGAAAATCGTGCTCTTCGGCTCCTTCGCCCGTGGCGACTTTCACGAGAACAGCGACATCGACCTGATCATCATTCTGGACACCCAGCGCAGGCCGATCGACCGGATTGGCGAGGTCTTGTCCCTGATCGACGCTGAGGAGTTCGACGTCGAGCCGCACGTCTACACCCCGCCGGAGTACGAGAGCTTGAAGCACCAGGGAGCGCTGCTGATCGAGGCGGCCGAACGTGAGGGCAAGGTACTGTATGAGCGACACCGCCGATCGGAACCTGTCTGAGGCGCGCCCCTGGCCCACTCAGGCGATGAGCAACCTGGCGAGCGCTCGGTGGCCGGGCCAAGGGCGCATCTGGGCCCAGGCCTGTTTCTTCTGCCAGCAGGCAGCGGAGACCGCCTTGAAGGCGATCCTCATAGCCGTCGGCCAGCGTAACCTGCGAACGCACAGCACGGTGCGACTGATCAAGCGGGCCCTGCCGTACCAGCCTGGCCTGGCCGCCTTTGTTCCGGAAACACCGCTTCTGGACAGGCATTACGTGGCGACCAGGTATCCCAACGGGGTTGCCGATTCAAGCCAGGCGTGGCAAGAAAGCGACTTTTGTCAGGCTGAGAAAGCCGCGGGGGCAATCGTGGACCCGGCCCGGCAACTGATCGAGGAGCCCAGCCGCGGAGAGGAGTAAACCAGCAGCGAAGCCGGAGCATCGCCGATCAGCACCGGGCGCGAGAGGTTTTAATGGCCAACTTCTTCACAGACAACGACGACATTCAGTTCCTCTTCCACCACCTGGATCTGGGCGAGCTGGCCCGGATCCAGGAACACGACTTCGAGGACGCCCGGGCTGGAATCGACTATGCCCCGGTCGACGAGGCCGAGGCGATCGACGGTTACCGCCGGGTGCTGGAAATCGTGGGCGACCTGGCCGGCAACATCATCGCCCCCCGGGCCGAACAGATCGACCGGGAAGGCAATACGCTCAACGAAGACGGCACGGTCACCCTGCACCCCCTGGTCCAGGACAACCTCCGCCGCTTGGCCCAGGCCGACCTGATGGGCTTCACCCTGCCGCGCAAGTACGGCGGCCTGAACTTCCCGAACCTGGTTTATACGATGGCGATCGAGATCGTCAGCCGGGCGGACGCCTCCCTGATGAACATCTTCGGCCTTCAGGGCATCGCGGAAACCATCAACGCCTTTGCCGACCAGCCGATCAAGGATCAGTATCTGCCGGGTTTTGCCCGCGGCGAACTGACCGGAGCCATGGTCCTCACCGAGCCGGACGCGGGCAGCGACCTACAGGCGGTCCGGCTGCGGGCCTATCAGGACGCGGACGGGAACTGGTACCTGCGGGGCGTGAAGCGATTCATCACCAACGGCTGCGGCGAGGTGCTGCTGACGTTGGCCCGCAGCGAGCCGGATATCTCGGACGGCCGCGGGCTGAGCTTGTTTCTGTGCGAACGTGGCCCGCGGATCCGGGTCCGGCACCTGGAGCACAAGCTGGGGATCCACGGTTCGCCGACTTGCGAGCTGGTGTACGACGACGCTCCGGCCAAGCTGATCGGGCAGCGGCAGCGCGGGCTGATCACCTATGTAATAGCCCTGATGAACGGGGCCCGGGTAGGTATCGCGGCCCAGTCGCTGGGCATTGCCGAGGCCGCCTATCGCCTGGCCCGCAGCTACGCTCATACGCGCAAGCAGTTCGGGGGTCCGATCGAACGGCTGCCGGCCGTGGCCCAGATGGTTACCGACATGAAGTTGGCGATCGAGGCGGCCCGGGCCTTGACTTATCAGACCAGCCGCATCTGCGATCTGGAAAACAATAACAACCTGATTCTGGAGTTCCGTCCGCCGGCAGACAAGGACGAGCTGAAATGGCGAAAAGAACTGGCCCGCACTCTGAAGCGCGTCAACGGCATGCTCACGCCCATGAGCAAGTATTACGCGTCGGAAATGTGCGTGCGGGTCGCCGACACCGCTCTTCAGGTCCTGGGCGGGTCAGGTTATATGACCGATTATCCGGCGGAACGATATCTGCGGGACGCCCGCATTACCACTATTTATGAGGGCACCAGTCAGCTCCAGATCGTGGCTGCGGTCCGCGGCGTGTGCTCGGGAGCCTTCGAGCAGCAGGTGACCCAGTTCGAGCAGATAGATTATCAGGACCCGCTGCTGGCCGAACTGAAGAGCAAGCTGACGGCCGGAAAGGAACAGGTCCTGAACGCGATCCGGTTTCTCAAGAGCCAGAGCACCGACTACCTCGACCTGGCAGGCCGACCGCTGGTGGATTCCGCGGCCGCGGTCTACATCGGTCATCTCCTGCTCCAGCAGGCGGTTGCCGGGCAGGGCGGCCCCCGCCAGGCTTGCGGCCTGAGCTTGGGGGTGGTCAAGCCCGTGCCAGGCGGGCCCGCAGGCGCTTTGAGGGCGGTTCCGGCGTCGGTAATCACGGCGGCCGAGCGAAAAAAACGGGTCGCCCGGCGGTTCATCGAGTTGGAGATGCCCCGAGTACGTATGAACTGCGAGCTGATAGTCGGCGGCGACCGCAGCCCGCTGGACGAGTATGAACTGCTGGCCGGTCCGCCGCCCCGGACCTGAAGGCTTGGCGATCCGGAGGCGTCCTGTTTCGGGAGCGGGCCCGGAGACATCCATGCTCTACAGCCGGGGGCGCAAGCATCCGATGGAAGCGCATACGGACGGAGGTCGCTGCGGCCGGAACTGCCGCAGGTCCGTTCGAGGCGAGCTGCGCCGTCAGCGTCGGCTTGCGGAGTCGTTTCCGCCTGCCGGGTGCTGCCCCGCCGGCGCAGGGTGCCGCCGGGCCCTCCGGTCAGTGAGGTGCGAGGTTGGAGCACAAGACGCAGCAAATGCCGACGGCAGGGGTCGCCAGTGAGAAGACCTTGCCGCCGGAACTGCTCCCGGTCCTGGGCCGGATAGCCGAGGTCAATTCGCTGCCCGAGGTGGCCGCCAAGATCGTCGAGGTCGTCGAGGACCCGCGGTCATCGGTTCACGACCTGCACCGGATTGTGCGTTGCGACCCGGCACTGGCCGCCAAGATACTCAAGGTGGTCAACTCGGCTTTCTATGGCCTGCCCTCCCAGGTGGCCAGCCTGGACCGGGCGATCCTGCTGCTGGGACTAACCGCGGTCAAGAACATCGCCCTGGCCGCCTCCCTGTCCCGGTTGTTCAGTCCCGAAGGGTTATCGGAGCAACTGGTGGCTCGGGAACTGTGGCGGCACAGCCTAGCGGTCGCAGTCTGTAGCCGGCTGGTGGCGCAGATCGGAGGTCGCGTGTCGGCCGAAGAGGCTCTGGTAGCCGGTTTGGTCCACGACATGGGCCTGATGGTGGTGCATCAATTCTTCCGCCGAAAGCTGAGGGAAGTGATCGAACGGTGCCAGCGCGAAAGGCAAGCATTCTGCGCCATCGAGCAAGAGGTGCTGAAGACGGATCACCAGGTCTGGGGAGCGGCGCTGGCTGCCAAATGGAAGTTCCCGGCCAGCCTGCGCCAGACCATCGCTTACCACCATGAGCCCAGCCTGGCCCCAATCGAGCACCAGTGTATATCAACGGTGGTTTACGTGGCCGACACGCTCTGTGGGGAAAGCCGACTCGGATTCTTCCTGACCACCCAAGGGCAGGAAACCCCGGAATCCGCTTGGCAGACTATCGGGCTGGAGCCGCAGTTCGCAGAGCGCGTAAGACAGGAGCTGCCGCAGGGTGTGCGCGAAGCCGAACAGGTTTTCGGAGAGTGAGGCGACTGACCAGAGCCCGGGGCCGGCGTTGGGGACGGTCGGTCCGACTCGATCGCGGCGCTCCCCTCGCTGCGGGGCGACGACGAACCGTGCGACCCCGGCCCGGAACTACGTCACTGTGCGCAAGTCCGCGGGGCGGGTCATGATCGGCTGCACCAGCCAGCATCCGCTGCCGCACGGCCTTCTGATCCATCTCTCCGATTCGCGCACGAGCATTCAAAAGGAACACCCGTGTCAATTCCACCGATAACCGACCGGCAGGCCCGCAAATCATCCAATCCCGAGCCGACCATTGATCCGGCCGAGCCGGACCGACCCGAGTCGGGAGTGCAGCAGGCCCCGGGTCTATCAACCGGGAAAACGCTGCCTCCGGAGCTTCGGAAAGCTCTGGCCAGGGTTACCGACGTCGCGTCGCTGCCGGAGGTGACGACCAAGATAGTCGAGGTAGTCGAGGACCCGCGTACCACGATCCACCGGGTCGGAGAGGTGGTCCAGGCGGATCCGGCCCTGGCGGCGCGAATCCTGCGGATCGTCAACTCAGCTTTCTACGGACTGCCGGCTCAGGTGGCCAGCCTGGAACGGGCCATCCTTATGCTGGGACTCAGCGCGGTGCGGAACCTGGCTCTGGCCGCCTCGGTCTCGCGACTGCTGAAGCGCGACCAGATCACCGACCAGTTCACGACGCTGGACCTGTGGGAGCACAGCGTAGCGGTCGCAGTCTGCTCCCGGCTACTGGCTAAGGCGGCCAAGAGTCCGGTGCCCGATGAGACCTTCGCGGCCGGTCTGCTGCACGACCTGGGCCTGATCGTCTCTCAGCAGATGTTTCGCAACAAGATGCAGACGGTAGCCGAAAGCTGCCTGGCGCAGCCGGAGAGTTTCTGCGCGGTCGAGGAACGGGTGATCGGGGCCGACCACCAGGCGTTCGGCTGGACTCTGGCCACCAAGTGGAAGTTCCCCCCGGCCCTCCGTTACGCCATCGGCTATCATCACGCCCCCAGTTCGCTTCAACCGGAGTTCCAGAAGATCGCCGCCACCGTCTATCTGGCCGACGTCGTATGCTGTCGACAGCGGCACGGCTTCTGGCTGACCGCCCAGCACGAGGAGCTGGCTGAGTGGATGATGAAGCTGATCGGCGTTGGTTTTGCGGACGTTGAGGGCATCCAAGCCGAGCTGCCGACCCAGCTCGCGGAAGCCCTGAGCGTTCTGGCTCCAGACTGACCGGTGCCCGCTGGAAGGGGGCCGGATCAACCACGCCGGGGGGTGTCGGCCGGGTGCCCCGCGGACCGGTCAAGCGGCCCGCACTGAGAGCCCTCCCGGCCCTCGGACCCCAGGTCCCCAGCCTGAGGCGGATAAGGGACCGGCCCGGCAGGCAACCGCCTGCGCCGGGCCGGACTGGTCCTGAATCTGCTGGATGACCGCGTGAGCCCCGCTCAGGAGACCATGGCCTTGAGGCCCTTCAGCGGGCGCACCTTGACCACTTTTCGGGCGGGCTTGGCCTTGACCTTCATCATTTGTCCGGGGTGGAAGGGGTCGGGCCGCTCATGGGCCTTGACGGCCGGCTTTTTGACCACGGTGATCTTCATCAAGCCCGGCACGGCGAAAATGCCCGGGCCCCGGTTGAGGTCTTTCTTGATCACACCGGCCAGGGCATCGAACACGCTACCCACCTGCTTGCGTGTGAGCCCGGTGGCCTCGGCCAGGGCCCCGTAGACTTCAGACTTGGTTCGCGGCTTGCCAGTTCCTCGGTTCCTGTTGGTCTTGGCCATTGCTGTTCTACCTCCGCCGGCCTCCAGCCGGCCTCAACTGTCCGCAACCTGTGTGACCATTCCCAGAAGTCGCGGGCTGGGGGCCGTGGCGCGGAAAACCCTGAGACTCGCTACCCGGCCCGCGACCGCAAACGACCTCGTCTGCTAGTGGGCACGTGGGTTCCTTCTCGCACGAAGGATGCGTTTCGTCAAGGGGTTTTCCGTCGGCCGGGAGCAAAAAACGGCCATTTTTCCAAGCGGTGCGAAGTACCCGGTCCCCGCCGCGCGGGATGCCGGCGGGCCCGGCCGGCCGCGCGGCTCCGACCGGTGGCAGAAAGGGGCCAGCGACTAGGTCGGCGACGGTAGCTGCCGGGCCAAGTCAGGAGCGGGCCGCAAGGGTCCATCAGGCTGCGCGTCCTGGTTGATCAAGTCGATGCAGCGTCGCAACAGCCCGTAGCTCTTGCGGTCAAACCGCAACTTCAGCCTTGGCAGTTCAGGGTGCTGGCCGCCCTCTTCGGGCAGGATCTGGCACTGCTCGAAGCGTCCGGCGGTCAGGATCCGGGCATATTCGCGGTTGAGCCGCTCCAGAGTGTTGTCGGAGACAGGCCGGTTGAGTCGAAGCACCAGGTCTTCTCCGACGTAGCGCATGGAATGGTACACGCGGTAGAACTGGACCACCTCGCGGACGGCCACATCGACGTCGTCCGTGATCCGGAACAGGTGCATGTCCTGCTCGTCGATCTTTCCGCCGTGGAGCAGTTCCGCCTTGATGTAAGCCCGCCACTGCGGCCAGTAGGTGCCGCCCGGCTGCTCCAGCATGACGATGGGGACCAGGGGGGCCTTGCCGGTCTGGACCAGCGTGAGGGCCTCGAAGCCCTCGTCGAGGGTGCCGAAGCCGCCGGGGAACAGTGCCACCGCGGAGGCCTCTTTCATAAAAATGAGCTTGCGGGTGAAAAAGTAGCGAAAATTCACCAGCTTGGCATCGTCAGCGATGATTTCGTTGGTCTTCTGCTCGAACGGCAGGCGGATGGCCACGCCGAAGCTGGCTTCCGGGCCCGCCCCGCCGTGGCCGGCCTTCATGATCCCGTCCCCGGCTCCGGTGATGACCATCCATCCATGTTCCCGGAGGGCCCGGGCGAACCGGACCGCCTGCTGATAGTCGGGGTGGTCTTCCGGGGTTCGGCTGGAACCGAAAATGCTGATTTTGCGGACGTGGCCGTAGGGTGCGAACACCTTGAAGGCATATCGCAGTTCGGCCAGGGCCCGGTTGAGGAGTTTCGCGTCCCCCCGCCCCACCTGGTCGTAAGCCAGGCGGCAGAGGGTCACGAGCATTTCCTGGAACAGATCCTGGTTGGCTCCCCGCAGAAAGCGGTCGGCGAATTGGCGGATGGCCTGCTCACGGTCCTTCCGCCGCTGGGCGACCGCCAGATCCTCGGGTTGTCCGCTCAAGCCTGACTCCTATCCGCAGACCGGACCCGCCCGGCGTGGGCCGCGAGCGCGCCCGCCGTCGCCCGCTTCCCGCACGTTGGCCGCAACCCACCATTTTATCGCATTATCGGCAGGGATACCAAGGCGGGTTGGTAACGTCAATTCCCGTGTGTAATTGTTGCGGGTTAAGAAGGGCATTTCAGGCCACACCGCGGACCTCCCGGAATTCTTTGCAGACCCGCGTGGCGTACTTGGCGTTGTAGTACGCCAC
>Ga0136652_1000540_pt1 | contig 18001 bp, 13 predicted proteins | sample ConPoolayeEmetaG_FD_94864 | JGI IMG/M metagenome (GOLD analysis project Ga0136652, IMG submission 94864) | Hot spring microbial mat communities from California, USA to study Microbial Dark Matter (Phase II) - Cone Pool mat layer E metaG... ...
AAACATATTTATATTGATTCATGCAGAAAATACATTGAAGAACATCCATCTGAATATGAACCAGTAAAAAAAATTGCATTTGTTCAAAATCAAGTTAAAGAACTTGTAAAAAAATATATGGACATTTTTGGCAGCTCTTATATGGCTTAATAAACATTAATATAAGGATTTTGTTAGAAATGAATTTAACTAATATTTACTAATATTTACTAATATTAACTATGCAAAATTTTAAAACAAAATATGATGCAGATCTTCACTGTCATACAGTAAGGTCAGATGGTAATGATACACCAGAAGAGCTTATTGCTAAAGCTGCAAATTTAAATATGGCAGCAATTGCCATTGTTGACCATGACATTTCTCCATCTCAGCCATTAATTTTAAAAAAACTTGCAAAAAAATTAAAAATGGATTTAATTTTTGGTTATGAATTTTCCTGTGATACCTTTGTAGATGATGTTCATATTATTGGTTATGAACTTGATTGGAACAACCAACTTGTAAAACAAGAAGAAGAAAGAGCAAAACAGTCAAAATCCGATGCCTATAAAAAACTTTGCAGAATATTAGCTAAAAAAGGAATTTTTATTGACTTTGAGAGTGAAATTTTAACTTACAAAGACTTGTCAGGTAAGACTTGTCATAGAAATCCAGATGAAGTCCAAAAAAAGCATATATTTGAATTAATGGCTCAAAAAGGTTACTTCGATTCCTGGGAAAAAGCAAAGTTATTTATAAAATACAATCCAGAACTTAATATAAAAAGAGAGAAGATTAACCCTTTATTAGCTATTAATATTATTAAAGGTGCTGGCGGACTTGCTGTGCTTGCTCACCCTTTTTTAATTGACGAAAAAATTCAATCAAAAGATTTAAAATGTAAGAATAGGAAAACCTATATAGACAAACTAATAAAAGCAGGTCTAGATGGAATTGAATCATGTTATACTTATAATAAAACAAGCTATAAAGGTAATCTAACAAATAATCAAATTAAAGAAATAATCGAAACTGAATACAAAAATAAAGTAAAATTCTTCACTGGCGGGTCTGATTACCATAATGATGAAAAAAAAGGCGCTAAAAACCCAAGATTTATTGGAGAGGCAGGCATCAGCTATAAACAATTTAAAACAATCTTTTCAAATTACTTAATTTAACTTAATTTAACTTAAGTTAACTTTAAAATTTATTTTAATTAATCCTTTTCTAAACTAAATATTTTTTCTAAATTAAATATCATAAATTAAATAACTTGAGCGCATTTAACCCTAATATATTTTTTTTATTCTCTATAGAAATATTTGAATTTAAAATCTTTGACAAACTATACCTTATATCAACCCAGGGCATGTCAGTACCAAAAAGAAGCTTTTTAGAATCAGGCAGCTTTTTAACATAAGTCTCTATTAAATTTGGTTCAAAAATATCACCTGAAAAATCTACATAAATGTTTTTATTATTTTTAACAATATCTATGACTTTGTAAAGATAGCTTCCTCTTCCACCTGCATGAGCTAAAATTATTTTTACATTAGGATATTCTGCAGCAATATCTGTAAAAAAAAATGGGTCTGAAAACTTTTGGGCTTTGTTTGGAACATTTGGATTCCAGCTATGCGTCAAAATTATTAACTGATTTTCATTAGCATAATTCCAAAATTCTTTATATTTTTCATCAAATGGATAACAAGCATGCCAGGAGGGATGAATTTTAATTCCAACCACTCCCTCAAAATTTATATATTTTTTAATATGTTCAATAGACTTTTTTGGAAAATTTGGATTAAAAACAAGATAGGTATATAAAAATCCTTTATATTTATTTAAAACCTCTATTGTTTTTTCAAATCCAAATTCTACTGAAGAAAGTGCATAGTGATGTGAAAAAACTGCTTTTGAGACATTATATTTTTTTAAGCATTTAACAATATCATCGTCACTGCCTGAAGGAACATTTAAACTGCTTAGTTTGCCAAAATGCAGATGTGTATCTATTATAATATCAATTTTTTGCTGTTTAATTATGTCATTCAGCATTTTCAAGAAATACCTATCTTAGATAATATTGTTTTAAAATTTTGATTAGCAATCTTTTTAATTTGATGTAAAAATAAGTCAGCTTCTAAGATTCTATTAATTGTTATAAATGGCTCATAAAAAGGATAATAACTGTCAAAAATTAATCTGTTCTCACCACCCATTTTAACAATATCTTCTATCTGATTAAGCCCAAAAAGATTATGAATATTAAAATAAATGTTATTTGAATTCAAAAGCATTATAAAAATATAATTGTTATACATTAGTTCTTTAGAATTGCCTCCATCAATAATTATTGGTAATTCTTCAAATTTTTCTGCAATTTCTAGCAATTTTGTCCATTCAATTTGCTTATCATTTGTAATATCAATTTCATCCAAGCTAATTACTACAGGAAATTTATAATAAGCCAAAACTTTATAAATTTTTTTCAACATTGTTGCTTCAAAGGGATATTTATGTGTTCTTGGCATTAATCTTATTAACCTAAAGCCTTCTAGATATCTCTTTTTTACCCTGTTTTCAAAATCCTTTAAATCTACTATTCCTGAAATCATCTCATATTCTAAAAACATAGCACCCCATACATTTATTCCTTGCATTAATTTGCTATGTTTTAATTCCTTTAAAGTATTAGCAAGTATATCATTACCAATAAAAGGATTACAAAACAAGCCATAAAAATTTGTTAAAATTGTCGTTTTAATATTAAAAATACTAGCATGCTTTTTCAATATAGGCTCAACTTCATTATCTAAGATTGTAAATTTTTCCGATAGATTATTTTCACCAATCCAAAAACTAGTGTCAAAAAACTCAATATTAATATTATTAATATTTTGCTTCATAACGGTTTTATTACTTTTTAGTTTTATTATTTTTTAATATTTTTAAAAAATATTATCATTGATAGGTTGTTTCATCAATAGCTTCCAGCACAAGCTTTATTGGTGTATAAACATAACCATAAACAACATATATGCCAACAACCTCCATGTTTTTGTTTATTACAGGACTTCCGCTTTCTCCCCTTTTTGAACTTGAACCTAATTTTCTAAATACACTTAGACCCTTATCTAAACTTCCTAAAACATAATTTTCATTATCTTGACTTGCTTGCCCATTGTAAACTTTTAAACCAGCTTTAATATCATCACTATAAAATACTGCAAAATCATTTAGCCTCCAAAATTCAGACTTATAATTTATAAGCTCTGGATATATCCAATTTTCACTAAAATTTGCTTTAAATTTAAAAGTGCCCTCATTTGCGTAGTTATCACTAACACAATGTCCCGCAGTAATAATATAATACCTGCCTTCATATTCTATACTAAAAGCAGTAAAAGTATATCCAAAGCCTTCCTTGGCTGAAGAGCCTATATAAACATTTTGCAGAAGCCTGTTAATATTTGCAAGCAGGGCTTTGAGTTTTTTTGGTTCTTTTTCAAGTTCAGCAATTTTTTTTTCTAAATTTTCAATACTTTTTGATGAAAGTTCTTCTTTTAATTCTGATACTTGTTCTTTTAATTTAGAAATCTCTTCATCTTTTTCTAAGTTTTTTTTATTTAAAACTTCAATATCATTATTTTTTTTTAACAACTGTTCACTTAAGGTTGCATTTTCAATAATATTTTGCTGTAAAATTTCATTATTTTCCTTTAATTGTTCTTTTAAGTCAGCGTTCTCTTTGCTTAATAAATCATATTCTGACTTTTTCACAAAATATTTATCTGTTAATTTGCAGCAAGTAATGCTTATCAACATTGCAGCTGCAAAAAAAATTAATAACAAAAAACATAATAAATTTAAACTGTTTTGGGTTTTAATCTTTGGGTTGTTTTTTTGCATTTTACAATAAAAATTAATGTTTAGCTTTGCTTTCTATATTTTTTAGCTTTCTATATTTTTACTTGGACAGTTTAATTAGTTTAAATTTTTATTTTATTCTTTCCTGCTTTTTTTGCTTTATATAGCAGCTCATCAGCTCTTGCAACAATTGTTGAAACATTATCATTTGGTTGTTTTTCACAAAGACCTGCACTAATTGTAACTTTTATATTTTCATTTTGCCATTTTAAGTTTTCAATTTTTTCTCTAACTCTTTCCATGCTTTTAAAAGCATCATCTAGCCTTGCATGCTTAAAAATAATTAAAAACTCTTCGCCCCCATATCTTCCAACTGAATCTGTTTTTCTCAAATTGCCTTCAATTACACTTGCAACTTTAATTAAAACCTCATCTCCAAAAGGATGCCCAAATTCATCATTAATTTTTTTAAAATTATCTATATCAATCATAGCTATAGAGAAAACCTGGTTATACCTATTTGACTCCTCAAAAACTTTTGCAAGCAAATCAGTAATTGCTCTGTGGTTTAAAAGTCCTGTTAGACCATCAGTAACTGCAAGTTTTTGTAAAATTGCATTTGCCTCTCTTAATAAATCCTTGCTAATTTTTAATTCTACATGTGTTTTAACCCTTGCCTTTAACTCAAAGATATTAAAAGGTTTTAATATATAATCAACTGCCCCTACCTGAAACCCCTTTATTATATCTTCCATTTCATTTTTAGCTGTTAAAAAAATTATTGGAATTTCTCTTGTTTTTTCTAACTGCTTTAATTTTTTGCAAGTTTCAAACCCATCAAGTTCAGGCATCATTACATCAAGTAAAATCAAATCAGGTTGGTTTTCCATTGCCAAAGCAATTGCCTGTAAACCGTTTGTTGCAATACAAATCTTATAATTTTCTTCTCTTAATACATTGCCTAGCAGCTGTAAGTTTTTTAATGTATCATCAACAATTAAAATAAGAGATTGTTTTGAAATCAAGATTTTATCTTCCATTTAAATTTCCTCGTTTAAATTTTTTAATTTTTATATTATTCATTTACAATCTATTGACAAATGTCACTATTATTTATTTTTATATTTTGCTTATTTATTTTTTATTTATCACAAGTTAGATTTCAAGTTAGATTTTAAATTAACAATATAATTTGCAAGTTGTTCAATAGAGTGTAAGACATTATTTATATCAAATTCCATGCAATATTTTAGTATTGCCTCAGATAAGTTAACCATTTTCTCATCATTATAGTTAATTCCAAGTGCTTTAACTCTTTTTGCAAAATCCTCAATATCATTAATTATTAATTCTTTTTTTACTTTGTCTATTAAAGGCAAAATACTTTCTGTTATTTCTTTTATTAATTCTTTTGATATTACTTTATGTTCAGATTTTAGAGCAGCTTTTTTACTTTCTATACCTAACTTTTCTTTTCTTTTTTCTTTTTCAGTTTTTTTTGCTACTTTTTTTGAGCCTAAAATTTCGCCTTCAACCTTTTCTTTTTTATCAGCTTCAAAATCAATGTTCTCTTGCTCTTCTTCATAATCAAGATGTTTTTTTAATTCCTTAATAAGTTCAAAACGTCTTACAGGTTTTCTTATATAACCATCACAGTTTATTTTTTTAATTTCACTTTCATCAGATTTCATTGCAGAAGCTGTTAAAACTATAACTGGTATGTTTTTAATGTCAGGATCGTCTTTTATTTTTTTTATTGCTTCGTAACCATCCATAATAGGCATTCTCAAATCCATTAATATTACATCCGGCTTATTTCTTTTTGCAATGTTTAAGGCTTCAAGACCATTGCTAGCTTCAAATACTCTTAAGTTGTATACTGTGAGAATCTTGTTTAATAATAATCTATTTGATTCAATATCATCAGTTACTAAAACCTTTTGTCCTTTAAACTTTATTACAAGCTCCTTTGTTTCTTCCTTTAAAGGCGCCATATCTATTGAAGCAACAGAAACATTTCTTAAAATTACATTAAAAGTACTTCCTTTCCCCACAGTACTTTCTACCTCAATTTCACCATTCATTAAATTTACTAATTTTTTTGTTATTGCAAGCCCAAGGCCAGTTCCTCCATACTTTTTGACATCTAAGTTTTTACTTTGCTGAAAATAATTAAAAATTTCACTTTTATCTTCTTCAGAAATTCCAATTCCTGTATCTTTAACTGAAAATATTAAATCAATCTTGCTTCTATCAGGATAATATATTCCCTTAACTTTTAACTCTATATATCCTTTTGATGTAAATTTAATGGCGTTACCAACCAAATTAAATAGAATTTGTCTTAACCTGACTTCATCAATTAATATAGCCTTTGGCAACTTTTCATCAATTTCTGTTAGAAGCTTTAATCCTTTTGAATTTATTTTTTCAGAAAAAATCCTTGAAATATCTAAAAATAATTCTTGAGGATTTACTGGTCTGTATTGAAGTGTTAATTTACCAGCTTCAATTTTTGATATATCAAGTATATCATTAATTAAATCAAGTAAAGTTTTACCGCTTGATAAAATAATATCAATGTATTTTTGATATTGCGGCTCTTTTAATTGATCCTTTAATATTTCTGCAAAACCCAAAATTGCATTCATTGGAGTTCTTATTTCATGGCTCATGTTAGCAAGAAATTCACTTTTTAAAAGATCTGCCTGCATTGCTTTTTTTGCAAGTTCTTCTGCTTTATTTTTTTCTTCCAAAAGCTGAAATTCAATCTTTTTTTTGTCAGTTATATCTTTGGATATGCCAAATGTCCCTACAATCTTTCCTTCACTGTTATAAAAAGGTACCTTTGTTGTAAGAACCCATCTATCTTCTCTTCCTTCAAATGTTTCTTTCTCTTCTTTGTTTATAATCGGTTTACCTGTTCTTATGATTTCCTGTTCATCTTGAAAAGCCTGAGACGCATGCTCACTTGAAAAGAAATCAAAGTCAGTTTTGCCAATAATATCTTCTTCGCTTTTAACATTAAACCTATTAACTAGCTGCTTACTAACTCTAATAAATCTGCTTTCTAAATCCTTAAAGTATATACTGTCGGGTATATTTTCCAGTAAAGCGTTTAATAATTCTTTATCACTAATCTTCATTCTTATCGTTTCCCTTACTTTTTAGATTAATTAAAAAAGCTTTATTAGCCTAAAATATATTTATTTTCTGCTTGCAGGTTAGTGTTAAACTGTAAACACCAAGCTTAGGTTGTAAAATTTATAAATAAAATAATAATTATAATTATAAATAATAATTATAATTAAAATTACAAAATTTTTTACTTTTTTTATAATATTAAAAAAATAAAAAATATTAAAGAAAATAAAAAATGTCTAAAATTATGTTTATTTTATCAAGAATAAAATTAAGAATAATAAAAATTATATTTCAAATATGCAAAAAATCTCAGATATTTTTATTGAGGAATTTAAATAAAAACTATTTTAATAAAATTTTTTATTAATAAATTACAATAATTAATTCATTTATTAAGATTAAGATATATAATAGTTAATTATTGTATAAATAAAAAATGCTGAATATAAATTCATTATAAATTTTCTTATTAAATACATTATTTTAATTGAAAGGAGTAAATAAGCATGTTTGAAAAGAAAGCATTAGACACAAGTTCATCAAAAGCACTTACTGTTATTGCAGAAGGTGTAACTATTGATGGTAAAATATTTTCTAATGGCTCTACAAGAATAGATGGAAAAGTAACAGGTGAAATAGTATCTGAAAAGGATTTTGTAATTGGAAAAGAAGGAGTAGTTGAAGCAAAAGTAAACACAACAAACGCTGTTATTGCAGGTAAATTTAAAGGCGAAATGATAGCGCAAGGCGAAGTTGAAATAACTTCAACTGGTAAATTTGAGGGAAAACTGATTCAAAAGACAGCTCTTCTTAGTATATCCAAGGGAGGAATTTTTAAAGGAGAAAGTATAATTACGGAAGATGAAGAAATATTTAAGAATCTAACAATTCCTGACTTAGAGAAGCCATATAACATTAAACCAAGTATAGAAAAAATTAACATATAATAAAACTAAATAGCTAATTCAAATATTTTACTATAATAAAAGTTTTATAACTTCAGAGACCTTTGGCCAAAAATTTATTTAATTTATTGAAGTAATCTAAAAAAATTTAATTAAAAAACATGAAAATAATTAAATACATTAAGTTATGACTTATTAGGTTCAACATGAATAGAGACATCACTAATTTTATTAGAAAGATTTTTTATTCTTTTTTCCATTAAAGATACTATTGAATGCGCCTCTTCTATATTAATATTTTTATCAAGTCTGCAATGAAAAGATATATTATAATTGCCCCCACGTTCAAGAACAGTAAATTTATGGCATGTGTCACGTGAAACATAATCAGAGATACTCTTTTTTATTTTATTTATAAAATCTTCTGAAACAGAAGTAATATCATCCCAACTCTCGTGGTTTTCGTGAGATTTTGCGTCTTCGATATGTATATAAACATTTCTAATCTTCTTATTTTTTTCCTTAATTAAATCCTCAATCTTGCTTGTAAGCTCATCTGATTCTGAAAGACTAATTGTTTTATTCATTTCAACATGAATAGATAAATCAAATTCATCATTAACTTTATAAATAAATATATTATGTAAATCCTTAACACCTGGTTCATTTAATATTATTTCCTTAACTATGCAATCAATATTATCTTCTGCTAACAAGGGCTTTGCTTCTAGAACTATTTCTGAATTCGGTATTTCGCATAAAATCTTTTTTTTAATATTTTCTTTTATATTTTCTAACTGGCTTAAATAAATATTATCATTTACACTAAAAACAATATTTATAAATTTAATATCACCTACTTCATGAACTTTAATCTTATTAATTGTTTTAATTTCAGGAAAGCTTCCAATAATATTATTTATTTTATTTGTGATTTCTTTAGGTATATAATCAAGCAAATTTCTAATTACTTTTATAAAAAGTCTAAAGCTAAAGGCAAGTATAATTATAGATACTATTATTGATGCTATAGGATCTGCAATAAAAAAACCTACTTTTGCGAAAAATAATCCAGAAATTACAATTAATGAGCTTATAATATCACTTAAATAATTTATAAATTCAGCTTTAAAAGCAAAAGAGTTATATTTTTTAGCAACTTTTCCAATAAAATAGACACGAACAATATTTATAACTATTGAAACCCCAAGAACAATAAATATATATATATTTAGTTGTAAAGAAAAATTTCTTAAAAATATCCTAAAGATAGATTTATAAATAATAAAAAAACATAAAAAGGCAATAATTATAATTTCAAAAAGAGCAGATAAGTTCTCATACTTTCCATGTCCATATGTGTGGTCCTGATCAGCTGGTTTTGTTGCTGCTCTAACTGCAAAAAATGTTATAGCAACAGTTATAATATCAAGTCCATTATTTAAAGCTTCTGAAAAAACCCCTATACTATTAGAATAATACGCTATCAATATTTTAATTAATACAAGAAGAACAGAAACTGCTAAGGAAAAGGTTGAAACTATTCTTTTTAATTTTGCTTCATTACTTTTAACTTCCATATTAAAGTTTTTTATATTAAATAAAAAATTCCTGAAATACAATATTTCCTAAAGCTAATATTATTGCTGATTATTGCTTGTTATTGCTGGAAAATATAAAGGTCTTTTAAATTCAAACCTTTCACTTTATAAATTAACTTTTGTTCAACTTTTGGCGAGTCAAACCCATCCCATTTATACTTAAATCCATCATAATAATAACTGCTCCAATCCATTGTTTGGCTTTCATATAAAAAACTTGTCCCTTTTTCAGTTGCAAGATTTAAAAAATAATCAGGCTTCATAAATCCTTCTTCCTGTGTAATATCTATAGGAATCCAGCCATAACCTGGAAGCTTAAGCTCAACCCATGCATGCCCAATATCAAGTTCTTTATTTTTTTCGGAGAGCATTAAACTAACAGGTATGCCCCCTACTACTCTTGCAGGTATTCCTGCTATTCTAAGCAGAGTAACATAAAGTATTGCATAATCAGCACAAACTCCCTTGCCTGCTTTTAAAATTTCAGAAGCACTCATAAATTCATAATTTTTATTAGCTGCACGAGGGAAATCATAATATAGTTTTTCAGTAACAAAATTGTATAATTTTTTTGCTTTTAAAATTGGATTTGCTTCATTTCCAACAACTTTTTTAACTGCGTCAATTAAAATTTCACTGTCTATATCAATAAAAAGGTCTTCCCCTGTATATTTCTTTAAATCTTCATCACTAGGTTCATATTCCAGTTCATTGACTTTTAATTCTTCTAACTTTTTAAAAGAATATTCAGGCATAGTTACATTTAAAGTTATACTCGTTTTAAAGCTTTGCTTTTTTAAAACTTTTAAATCCTTATTAAAAACAATATGAGTAAGCATATTTAAGCTATTATCAAAAACCTGATCTACGGAATAAACTTCAGAATTTATTTTTAAATCATTTATCACTTGAAAGGGGCTATATGTTAGAGGTGTTCTTATGTAACACTCCAAATTTTGTAAATCAATATTGCTTTGATTTTCAATTATACATTCAATCTCTACATCAAAATTATGATTTTTTAGAGCGTTAATAACATTTTCAAATGGAATAATATAAACATCTGCAGTTTTTTCATCTATTAGCTTCCCATCAAAAACTTCTAAACTAACCTTATAGTTACCTGGCTGCAAAAAAACACAGCACAGCACATCTTCTTTTTCTGAAACAACAGTAAAATCTGAAATTTTAGTTATATTATTATTACTACTATTTTGATTCTTATTTTGATAATCCTTTAGACCTTCAATACTATCTTCAATACTATCTACGCTATCTATGCTATCTATGACTTTTTTCCCATTTATCTTCCAAGTGTATTTTAAGTTTTCACCCTCTGGGTCATAGGAATGAACTGCAGAAAAAAAAACTGGGTTGCCAGTATAAAAAGCTTTTAAATCCTTATAAGCTATGTCCCCTAAAACTTCAATTTGCGCTATCGGTTTTTTATTTTCAGTAATCTTGTCCTTATCGCCCTCTACCGTTAACCCTTCGCCAGGAATTCTTTTCTGGAGAGAAATAATTATTAAACCTTCAAAACCATCTGCAATATAACCATAGTCACCACTTATTGCTATGTCATAAGAATTGCCAGCTGTACTTAAGAATGCTGCAGCAGTTGGATTTTTAGGGTCACTTACGTTTACTACACTTACTCCACCTTCATTATTAGAGACAAATAAAAAATTGTCTTTTATATCAAGTTCCCACGCTCCACCTGGCAAACTGCAATTACCGATAGGAAGTGGATTTTGTGGTTCTTTTACATCAATAACTTGGAGCATACTCTCTTTATAATCATCAATTTCATCATCATAGATACTACTGGATAAATAAACATAATTTCCATTTGCTAAAACAGACCATGAGTTTGCAAAAACTTCACAACTTCCAATTATAAAAGGCTTAGTCTTATCTTTTATATTAACAACAAAAAGCTTACTTTTACCAGTGTATTGCTTTTTATTAAAATCATAATAAGTGTTATTAATATATGCATAATCTCCCTGAACATCTAATCCATTTGGCTGTCCTTCTATATCACATTTGCCAACTAGCTTAGGGTTTTTTTTATCTTTTATATCAATTATCTCAAGGCTGCTTTTTGTAGAATTTGTAAAATAATTAGTAGTATTAAGATATGCAAAATCACCATCAATTACCAAACCCTGTACTGATTTTTCTTGTTTATTTCCAGAAACATAATCCCCAATAATTACTGGATTTTTTTTATCAGTAATATCTACAATCTTAAAACCGCAAACACTATATATTTTAACAGTTGAACCTGCTAAAGAGTCATCATCAACTAAACCTTGTTGTTCATCTTTGCTTTCGTCTTCACCTTCACTCTTTTTTGGAAGTATCCAATTAGTATAAGAAATATAAGCATATTTACCCTGAATCATTACAATATTTGCAGAATCTATACCATTGCACTTGCCAACAATTTTTGGGTTTTCTTTATCCTTTACATCTATAACAAATAAAGTTCCTAAATCATTAGTTAAATAAGCATACCCGCCTAAAACTTTAACATCTATAGCCTGGCCAGCTATTTTTAACTTAGAAACAACTGCAGGTTCAGGAGTTGTTAACGGATTTTCCTCTTCTAAAGTTGTCTCTGACGTTTCCTGGTCAATTTCTTTATCTTCTTTATTTTCCTGGGTGTTTTTTTGCTGTATATTACTTAAGTCGCTAATTTTTATACCAATATCATAACAGCATGAGCTTTGAAAAAACAAAAAAATAACTGATAAAGTAATTAAAATAGATAATATTAATCCTTTCTTACCTCTTGCTCTGTTTTTTATTCTGCTTATCTTTAGCATATTTATTTTATTTTCTACCTTATTTTCTTTATTATTCCTTTTTGCATTTTTTAAAAACATTTTTTTCTCTTTGAAAAATAAAATTCATGCTAACCTGCATCCGCAATATGGACAATAATTAAAATCCTCACTAATTTTTTTACCACAATCAAGACAAGTGTCTCTTTTTACTTCTTTTGGTAATTCATCCTGATTAAAAACTACTATTCTTTCTTTTCCTATTTCACTTTCCTTAAGATCAAAAGTTTTAATAATCAAATTTAAAGCATAGGCTTTTTCTTTAGTAAAATTCCCTTCTTCTTTAAATTTATCATGTATTCTTATATACATATCAATAATATCTTCTTTTTCAAATTTATTTAAAACTTCTATTTCATTTGGCATAAGCTCTTTATAAATCAAAATATTATCTTCAATTTCTTCAAATTTTTTATCAAGCATTTCATCACATTTTGAGCAATAAATTGAATCAGTTTCTTCTTTAATTTCTTTTCCACATTCAGCACAAATTTTTGACATTTTACCTCCAATTTTTTCAAATTAATAAAATTAATTTAAAAGAAATTCCAAACAGTTTTTAAGCGATTTTAAATAATAAAATAAAACTACTTATAAAACTACTAACACTGTTCAACAATTTTTAACAGGTGATGATATATATCAATCATTGCCTCTGTATCGAGTTTACAATAATTGTGCAAATTTTCCCTAAGTTTTTCTATTTCTTTTTCCTCATTTTCTTCTTGATCTGCTGTAAAATTAATATTGTTTAAGTTTTTTATTCTTTCAAAAAAATTATATTCTTTCAAAAAATTTTTCCATAAAAAAGACTTTTCCAAAAAACTTATACTTGCAATATCACCATTTGCAATTTCTAAGTTTTCATAACTTTTATCAGTTAATGCTGGAAGCACTTTTTTAACCGATGCACTTCCATTTTGCAGCTTATTATAATAATAAAAATTTCTAAAAGGCTCATACAAATCAACAATATTTGAAATTATACTATAAATCCAATCAGCACTATAAGGATCATATTCTGCAAGATCTTTTAAAATTGCTTTTTCAAATGACTCGTTATAAACAATAATACTTCCTTTTTCTTTTTCAAAATTAAGTTTTTCTTTTAAATTTTTTAAAAGCTCTTTTCTTGGATCGCTATTGCCCGAAGCAATAAAAGAATAATGCTGCGGATCATTGCTGTTATATCTTAAAATATGAAGAGAAAATTGAAAAGGAATATTTTGATAAGGTTTAGTGTTTTCTATTAATGGTATAGGCGAAGAAAAAGTTTCAAAATCTAAAAAATAAATAGGATATTTTATCTTGCTAATAAACTGTCTTATTAGCTGCTTATCTATGTAAGGTTGTGATTTTTTAACACATTCTATTTGAATTTTTTGCTTATTATTAATTCCTTGAAAATCTAAAGGAATTTCATCTATGAATCTAATATTGCATTCCATTAATTTTGAAATAATCTTTTTATTTATTGAATATAGGAAAAAAATACTGTCTTTTCTAACTTCTGCCCAGCATTTTTCCTTTAAAGGACAGTTAAAAGGACTATCACAGAATTTGCCAACTTTTTCTTCAGGTTCTTTATCGCTATCTTTAAAAATAAAATTTTCATTATTTGCAATTATTAACATATTTTTTAAATCATTTTTTATATGCGGATAAATTTTTTCAACTTCTTCTGTAAGCTCAGTTATAGTAAATAACTGCTTTACATCTAATTTATCTTGTCTAATATACTGGTTGTTTATATACATTAAATAGCAGCTGTTTATTTTTACCCCTGCTTTTTCATAACAATATTTTTGAAAAGCTAAATCTAAAAGATTAACTTCTTTAATGCTTGTTGAGCTTTTAACCTCTATTATGTCCCATTGGTCTTTTTTATTTGAAGGTGCAAGTATATCAGCTCTTGAATATATATCATAGTATTCATTGTTATACAAAATTCCTGCTTCAAACAATGGTTTTTTTTCAAGCATTAAAGATTTTGTTCGGGCTAAATTTTGTGTAAAATCATTGTAATAACCAACCTCAATACCATCCGGATAACACATTTTTGCAAGCTCCCCAACAATATGCCCTAAGGTAAAATTAAATTGGGCTCTTTTATCATGCTCAGGTATGCTTTCTCTATCGTTAATATAATACCAAAAATATTTAGGGCACTGCTTAAAAATAAGATATGATGATTTTGAAAATGTTTTTCTTGAAGAGTTCATTATTTATTTGTCCATCCACTAAATATTTATCCATCCACTTAATTTTTCCATTCTGACTTAAAGGAATTATACAAATTTTTAAAATTTATACCTAAAATCTCCATATTTTGAGGTAAAGCTGTATATTTTTCTTCTAACTTTCTCATCGCTTCATCTAAACTCTCATTATTTATACCGTTTTTTTTACAAAGAAAAGCTTCGATATAAGCAGAGATATCATCTGCAGCTTTTACAAGCTTTCCACTTCTAAGCTGAATATCTTCAAACTCATTTTCTGTAAACATTTTAAAATCTTTTTGCCAGTCTTTTGGCAAAAGATTATAAATTCTTTTTTCCATTTCTTTTTTTTCATATTCTTTAATTAAATCTTCTAAACCTTCTACTGATTTTTTAACTGGATTAATTATATCCCTCGTTAACACTTCAGGTAAATCATGAAAAAGTCCAGTAAAAAAATTGTTTTTAATTTGTTCTTTATCTAAACCTGCAATATATGAAAATAAATATGAAAAAATTGCGACAATTAACATATGTCCAAGAACAGAAGTTTTTGGCACTCTATAAATATGGCTCCACCTAATTTGAAATCTTAACTGGCCGCAAATATTAATAAATGAAGTCAATTTTTCCGAACCAAGAAGCTTTTTCATTGCTGGCAATTTTTTATACTTTTGCTGCTGAACTTCTATACTTTTATTTATTTCCTCAACTTGGTATCCATTAGGGTTAAACTTGGAAATTAAATCAAATTCCCATTTTGTTATGTAAAAATGAGCAGCTCTAATAATTTGTTTATTAATATCTAAATTATCATTATTGTCTTCGCTTGTTATATATTCATTAAAATTGCTGCAGAAATTTTCCCCTAAACAGCTAATAAATGGGTATATACGTTCATATACCCATTGATTTAACTTTTTATATTTTTGTCTGTCTTTTTTTATCTCATAAAAAAGCGGGGGTTTTAAATCAGTTAAAACTATTCTTTGCAAATATTCAAACAAGCCATACTCAATTATTTTTATCCAGTCAATTTTATAAAGAGAACAATTTATTTTATTATTTGTATTATTATTAATATTAATAATACAATTTTTATTTTTATTAGGGGTATTATTATAATTATCAGCTTTACTAATATTTTTATTATAATATAAATCTTTATTGTAATATAAGCTTTCTTGATACTTTCCAAGAACATAAGCAGCAATCATTTTATGTGCCTGCTTATCAAGCTCAGTAATTTCAAATGCTCTAATCTGGTCATTCCATCTCTGCATATTTGCAGCTTCATAAATTTTTAATAAAAGCCCATTTTTTATCATTATTTTAGTTTTTATTTTAATTTTATTATTTTTTATTATTTTTGGTCAAAAAATTAATTTTATTTTATTTAATTTATTTTTTTATTATAAAATCTTAGATGCTAAACTTATTTTAAAAGAAATCTAAAAACAATAAAAAACTTATAATAATTATATACACATACTTTATTTAAAATATGCCGTATTTACTATATTTTAAATATATTTACTATATTTTAAATAAAAATTTAAAAATAACAAACCTTCTACTTAACAACGCCAGAAAGCTAATTTACTTTATATTCTTTTTGATATTTTTTTGATATTCACTTTTATTCTTTTTTCATTTTTGTTTTAATTTTCTCTTTTATTTTTCACTGTTTTATTTATTTTTACTGCTTTTTTATTTTATTTTATTTGTATTTTTATTTGTATTTTACTCTACTAAATAATAAAATAAATTTTATAATTTTAGCCTTAACTAATATTTGATTATATATCTTGAAATTATCTGAGAAAATATTTTTAAGCAAGTATTTAGCAAGCAGATATAGAAAAAGAGATTTTTAGTAAGCAGATATTTTAAAGTTTAGCATCACAGAAAGTATTATATGAAAGCCAGAAGTTTTTTTAATAAAGTTACATCAGCAATAGTAACAAAAGAAATTTTTGAAGATAAAAAATCATTAAAGCTTTTATATAAATATTTTTTAATAGGACTGCTTATAAGAATAATTTTTATGCCTTTTGTTTTTCAGCGTGATTTGCTTTCTACATACCAAAGAGCAGCAACTGCAATTCATCTTAGTGATTTGTTTTATGGCTTTTTTCAGCTGCTTACCAATTTAATTCATATAATTTATCTTTTTTTTCTAAAATTAATTTCACCTTCAGTAAACTCTATTTTCCCTGTTTTAATAGAACAGGATACGTGGGTATCATGGCTTGCTTTTAATAAAAACAACTTCGTATTTACAATACTTTCACTTTTTAAAATACCTTACCTCTTATTTGATATTGCAAGCATGTTTTTAATTTTAAGGCTAGCATTCGATAACTATCCTGAAAAAAAACTTAAGGTTTTTAAATACTGGGTATTTAACCCTTTAATAATTTTTGTAGTGTATATCTTTGCACGCCACGATATCATTGCTATATTTGTAACAATTGCAGCTCTTTTACTAGCAAAAAAACAACACAAGTATTGGGCTATTACTGTCCTTGCAATAGCTGTAATATTAAGATTTTTTCCAATTTTACTCTTGCCGTTATTTATATTTTACCTAGCAAGAACAAAAAAAGACTATATTATACTTTCATCAATAGGTATTTCTGGACTGATTGCAATTGAACTAATTACAAATATTAAACTAGGAAGAAGTCTTATATTTTCTTTATTAAATACTGAACATTTTGACTTTCTTTTATCTCCAAAACTTGATTTAGTTCAAGGCTCTCACAGCAGTATTTTCGTTTTTTTAGCATTCTATACTTTTATAGTTTTTAGCTTTTTAAATATTAAAAATAAAAGTTTTGATCTGCTTTTAAATTATGGCGCAATAATTTACTTAGCTTATGTAGGCATTTGTTATTTTCATCCACAATACGCTTTATGGATGATTCCTTTTCTTACAATTTCTTTTATCAGAAAAAGACAGCTTTTATACTTTAATTTACTTCAGTTCGGGTTAATTTTAATGCTACTTATTTATTGGGGTGATTTAGTTACAAAATTTTTATTTGCACCTTTAGACCATAAATATTTTGTTTATTTAACTGGAATTATTCCAATTATTGAAAGATTTTATGATTCTGCAAAATTTGTAAACATTTTTAGAAGTATTTTTACAGGCATTTCCTTTTGGATGATTTATTTAATTTATAAAGATAATAAAAGTTTAATCAATGATTTAGCTAATGATAAATTAAATAATTAAGAAATTAAATTAAATTAACTTAAATTAAATAATTTAGGTATAAAAGTAATAAGTAATAAAATTAAATACTTTTAGTAATTAATTACTTTTAGTAAGAGATTTAAGGAATAAATTTAAATTATAAAAAAATAAAAACCTTACTTTAATGGGTATAATGGGTATATTAAAATGAGCATATTTAAAT
>Ga0136652_1000541_pt1 | contig 17992 bp, 12 predicted proteins | sample ConPoolayeEmetaG_FD_94864 | JGI IMG/M metagenome (GOLD analysis project Ga0136652, IMG submission 94864) | Hot spring microbial mat communities from California, USA to study Microbial Dark Matter (Phase II) - Cone Pool mat layer E metaG... ...
AAGTTGAGCGAAGCGTCGCGAGAATCAGTGTATTTTTCCGGCGGGTTAACGCCGAGAGCCGTGATTTGTTCCTTAGAAATTAAATCTTGAGCTAAACTCTCGCCAGTATAGTAGATAGTGCCGCCGCCAGAAAATTTATTGCCGCCGCTTTTAGTCACGATGTTAATGTAGGTTGAGTCAGCCTGACCAACTTCAGCCGGCAGAGAAGCCACCTGAAACTCAATTTCTTCGTAGACATCCACGTTGATGTTAACCATTGAGTACCAGGTTGCGGGGTCGTTCATGGGCACACCGTCGAGGGCGTAGAGCTGGCTTCTTACCGTACCCCCAAGGATGGAAGAAGTTCGGCGGTAATCAGCGCCGTCAGCAATAGCCCCCGGAATGGAGTTCTGGATATCATAGAGGTCGCGGTTCATCGGGATACTGGTCAAAAACTGAGTGCCGTAGTTGATGCTCATTTTGGTCGATTGAACATCGACTACGGGCGAGGCGGCCACCACTGTCACCTCTTCCTCCACTTTGGCTACTTCGAGTTCAAGGTTAATCTCGGTGGTCTTGCCGACGCTCACCAAGATGCCTCTCTGAACCAGAGTCTTAAACCCGGGCATCTCGACTTTGACTTCGTACTCGCCGGGCGGAAGAGAGGGAAAACGAAAGATACCAACCTCAGAGGTAACAAAAGAATTTGTTCCCATCAGGGCCGGACCAGAGATAGTAACCGTAGCCCCAGGCAAGGGATTACCTTCTTTGTCGGCGACTTTACCGAAGATAGAACCTGTCTGTCTCTGAGCTTGAGCGAAAATGGCAAGGCTAAAAAGAAGGATAGCCGCAATAATTAATTTCTTTTGGTTCATTCAAACCTCCTTTCTTCAATTTTTGCCTTTTAAGTTAACGAATTGAATTTTTGCTTCCTGTCCCTTATCACCTCCTTTGCTTGGATTTTACTGCGCCTTTGTGCCCTTTGTAAAGCCGCAAAGAAAGAAATTTTTTTTTAATCACTAAGAAGATATGCAAAATTTGTGCCAAACAAAAAATCGCTTAGCAGCCTTAATTCATCGCAATTTGGCCTGATGGCCGATGGTAACGCTTCTTCGGTTCGCCAAAAAAATACAAATATTTGAATCGATTCAAGCGATTGAATTCAAATTATTGAATCAAGGGCCTAAGCTTGGGTTCTCAGGAGCTTAAACCAAGCCAGTAAGCCGGCGCCGACAAAACCAGCATTATTTTTTAAGACGGCGCGGCGAATCCGGGTGGAGGCGAAGGCTGGCCGAAAACAACGGTTCTTGGCTTCTTTTAGAGCTGGTCGAAGAAGGAGGTTTCCTGAAGCCATTACCCCTCCTCCCAGGACAATCTCCTCGGGGTTGAGGGTATTAATGATAATCCCAAGGCCAATCCCCAAAAAATAGCCAGCCTGGGCAAAGCTTTTTTGGGCCGCCTCTTCGCCTTCTTGGGCTCGGCTCGCCACCTCAGCGGCGGTTCTAAGGTCGGTTTTTCCGCCAAAGCTAAAATAGTTACGGACAATAGCCTGGGCCGAAACCTCGGTCTCCAGGCAACCTCGGTTGCCGCAGTGGCATCGTTCGCCTTCAGGGTTGACCGTAACATGACCGATTTCCGCGGCAAAGCCAGCGGCGCCGTGCCATATTTTCCCGTTAAGGATTATCCCTGAGCCGACCCCTGTTCCTAAGGTTAAATGGACTAAGCTGCGGGGTCTTTTCTTGGCTCCAACCCACCATTCTCCGTAAGCGGCCAGATTAGCGTCGTTATCCAGCCAAAAGGGCACCGGAAAGAGCTTTTGAAGAAGAGGTCGCAGCGGCAGGCCATCGAGTGCGGGATAATTCGGAGACTGAAGTACTATTTCCTTTTCCGGGCTGAATATTCCAGGAAACCCAAAACCGGCGGCCAGAATTTTTCTTGGCTTGGCTTGCCTCTTCAGCCGGTCCCAGATATGGCTAATAGTAGAAACTAAATCAGAAATATCGGGCGGGGTCGCCGCGGCGCCTTTAAAAAAAACCTGGCCTTCTCCGTCGACCAGACCAAATTTGATTTGCGTCCCCCCGATGTCCAATCCTGCTGCTAAGCCCATCGTCTCTCTTTAAAATGCAGATAATTCTCAGCCCTGAAAATTAAATCAGCGAGATGTCCGCTTCCGGCCGTTTGCTATCAGCTATCTTGGCCTCAATTGGGAAAATCTATTTCCAGGCGATGGCCGCATAATTTACCGGCGCAAAGAGGAGCTCGTTTAGGGCATCAATATTCTGGTTAAGAATCGTGGTTTTTTCATCCGCTCCCGGAATTTCCTTAAGTCTTTCAGCTTTTAAAGGGGCGGCATAGCGAATCTCCACTTGCTTGAACCCGGCAGTCTCCAGGAGAAAGCGCAGGGATTGAGGGTGGATTGGCTTTTCATGGGAAGGGTCAAGAAGATAAACTTGAACCAGGGCAAAAACCGACGCCGGGTTCACGGTTTCTAAAACTAAAACACCAGATGGTGCCAGCTTGAGATAGCAAAGGTCAATCATTAACTCCAGGACAGCGGGCGCTAAATGTTCGATGACCTGGGAAGAAAAAATGCCGGCTAAGGAGCCGTCCTCGCAACTGGTCAGTGCCTCGACCAAATCCTTTTTTTCACAGGGAAGGCCTTTCTCGCGACAAAGGGAGATCATCTGGTCATTGAGGTCAACGCCGATAGCCTCAAGGCCTCTTTCCTGCAGCAATTCGACCATTTCTCCGCGGCCACAGCCAAGGTCGAGGATTTTGCCCTTAGCGGGGAAGAGAGAGGCGTAGTTTTCTAATTGCTTTCTTACTTCTTCTTCCGGCCCTCGGAAGCGATTTTCAAAAGCCGCATAGCGCCAGTCTCGCAGGAGCACCGCCAGCTCTCTTACTGGAGCCGGCTCAAACTTTGGTTTTTCTCCCAAAGCCAAAAGCACCTCTTCCAGTTTAGCCCTTAAGAAATGAGACCTTTCGAGCAGAGTCTTGGCTTCCTGACACTCGGCAGCTAATTTTTCCACCCGCCACTCCAAGCTTTTAAAAATGATACCCACATGGTTACTTCCGAGGGCATCCCATTCTCGGTCCCGAGCTTCAGTCAAGTAGGAAAGAAGTTGGATGAGTTCTCCCATCTCCTGACGGGTTTGCTCAATAATTTGCTTCTGGTAATCAAACCAAAGTCGAAATGACTCAAGTATTTCGGCGGTCAAAGTTAGATAGGGTTCCGCCGATGAAGGCCGGCGAAGAAAAGAAAACGCCCCTTTCTTTGTCTTAACGGAATGCCTTAGTTGGCGAAGCTGGTCAAGAAGTTGTGTTAGCCTAACTTGAGCTTCAGTTAAAGCTTTGATTTCTCTTGGCGCTTTGAAGGCCGCGAGTTTTTGAGTTAGAGCTTCTTCTTGGGCTAAGCGCTCAGCGGCCAGCTTCTCCAGGACTCGCTTCATTCTTTCGGGCTGGGAGGATTGTTTCTATCCTTATCGACCCTTTTTTCTTCATCTTCGCTTCGCCCGCCGACAGACTTACGGAAGTTCTTGATTCCCTCACCGAGGGATTTGCCGAGTTCCGGAAGACGCCGGGCGCCGAAAATGATGACTACGATAAGCAAAATAAGAAGGAGCTCGGTCGGTCCGATTGGTCCAAACAAGAACATCACAGCCTCCTTTCGGCTCACGCCGGCAAAAACCTTTACCAAGATTAGCCTAAGCGAGATGGGGGCAAAAGTCAAGGAAGCCGAGAAATTTTCAATCTCCTCGGCGCTGGCTTCTTCCTTTTGTTGTAAGCAAATTGACGGTTTCCAAGTTTTCTGCCATGATATGGGCTGATTCTTAAAAACGAATATTAAACCGTGAGTTAACGAAGGAGGCTGAGCCTAATTAAGCTCAAGGATATAAATATCTATCAATCTAATTTTAAGAGCGGACCTAAAAGGCGAGAATGGTTGGGATGAAGAGTTACTTTGAGGCCAAAGGCGGGGAAAAGATATTTTTTGCCAAAAAGAGGAGGCACTAATGCGACCAGCCTTTGAATGGCAGGACGGAAAGCTTCTTCTTCTTGACCAGCGAAAGCTGCCTTTTGAAGAAACCTATATTGCCTGCTATGACCATGAAGAAGTGGCTCAGGCCATCGAGACCATGGTCGTTCGAGGAGCTCCCGCCATTGGGGTGGTGGCCGCGTTTGGTGTCGTCCTTGGCCTAAAAAAATTAGCTAAGGGAAAGCCCGTTGCTGAGGCTTTAGAGATAGTTATTGCCCGCCTAAGTCAAACCAGACCCACAGCCCGTAACCTCTTCTGGGCCTTAGAAAGAATGAGGCAGGCTTATGACCGAGCTCAAGGCGAAGCCGAAGAAATTATTATCCAGCGCTTGCTTCAAGAAGCTCAGGCCATGGAAGCGGAAGATGTGGCGACCAATAAGAAGATTGGCTCGTACGGAGCCTCGCTTATTTCTGATGGCTCAACCCTCCTCACTCACTGCAACGCCGGCGAGCTCGCTACTGCCGGCTATGGAACAGCCTTAGGCGTGGTCCGAGCTGCCTGGGAAGAGGGGAAGAAAATCAAGGTTCTGGCCTGTGAAACCAGGCCTTTTCTGCAAGGAGCCAGGTTGACTTGCTGGGAGCTGCGCCGGGCTAACATCCCGGTTACCCTGATTACAGACAACATGGCTGGCTGGCTGATGCAAAGAGGCGAGGTCCAGCTCATTATCACTGGTGCCGACCGCATCGCTCGTAATGGCGACACAGCGAATAAAATTGGTACTTATTCCTTAGCGGTTTTAGCCAAAGAAAACAGGATACCCTTTTATATCGCTGCTCCCTTTTCCACTATTGACCCGCAAATTAAATCGGGCGAGGAAATTCCCATTGAAGAAAGAAACGCTGACGAGGTGCGCCGGGTTGGCCAGTGTTGGGTCACTTTGCCCGAAGTTCCAGTGCGTCATCCCGCCTTTGATGTTACACCGTCCCGGTTGATTACGGCGATCATCACGGAGAAAGGCCTTCTTTGGCCGCCCTACGAGGAGGTAATCGTCCGCTTGTCTCAATAGCGCAATAATTTTTATGCCGAAAAAAGAAAAGAAATTAAAAAAATCAAGGCCACCTTCGCCGGCTCCAGGACTTATCCTGGCCATTGAGACCAGCTGCGATGAGACCTCGGCCGCGGTCGTCAGCTTCGAGCGAGAAGTGCTGAGCAGCGTTGTCCTCAGTCAGGACCTCATCCATGCTCCTTTTGGCGGTGTCGTTCCTGAACTCGCTTCCCGTCAACACCTCAAAACCATTCTTCCCGTCGTCGATGAAGCTCTCTTCAGGGCTCAAACTAAGCTTGAGAGTATCGAGGCCTTCGCGGTTACCCAAGGGCCAGGTTTGATTGGTTCGCTTTTAGTCGGCGTCTGTTTGGCTAAGGGCCTGGCCTATTTTTATCAACGACCTTTGATTGGGGTTGACCATCTCGAGGCTCATATCGAGGCGGTTTTTATGGACTATCCGGATATTCCCTTGCCCGCCTTAGCCTTGGTCGTTTCCGGCGGTCACACTTCTCTTTTTCTACTGCCGGAAAGACTTCGCTACCGTCTTTTGGGCCGAACCCGGGATGATGCCGCCGGTGAAGCCCTGGACAAAGTGGCCAAGTTCCTCGGTTTAGGCTATCCAGGAGGTCCGGTTATCGAAAAGTTGGCCGAGGCCGGGAATGCTTCCCGCTTCCCCTTTGCTCTTCCCAGAATGAAAGATAACAGCCTGGATTTCAGTTTTAGCGGGCTGAAGACGGCTGCCCTAAAATATATAAAAGAAAAAAGACTTTCCTCAGTTAGTCCCGAGTTGAAAGATTTTCTGGCCAGCTTTGAGTCAGCCGTGGTTAATTCTTTGATTGATAATCTTAGTTTGGCTGCGATGAATCATAACCCTGAAGCCATCCTGCTTGCCGGCGGCGTCGCCCGCAACCGCCGGTTGCGCCGTGGCTTTCTGGAATTGGGAAAGGAAATCGGGGTTAAGGCCTATCTTCCAACGCCCGAATTGTGCACGGACAACGCGGCCATGGTAGGCGCTTTAGCCGCCTTAAAATTAAAAAAAGGTCTTCCCTTACCTTCGGTCTTGGAACTCGATGCTTACGCCCGCTTTACCGCCGGCCGGGAATAATCTGGAAGAGAAATGGTTCCAGGAGCATGGACTCGGAAGAAAGGTGTTTCAGTTTGACGGTTATCTCATAAAGAAAAAGATGCCTTCTTTTATAGGCTGGCGGCAGGTCAACTTCAAGTGAGCTTCGAGCGCGGCGGATGCGCTCTTCGGCCAGTGGCTGGTCAAAAGCCTGAAGAGAGAGGTTATAATCACCAGTCTCTGACCCGAAGATGAGCTGAATTCTCTTGAGCTCCTGGCGAGCGCTAAATATAAACCGGTAGGGTTTTTCCAGATGAAGATAAAAATCACCCGCTTCCTTGGCAACTACTCCTTTACCCAGAGAGAAGAGATAGAAACCGAGAGAGCGCTGAGGGGAATAGGTGATGGTTTTAAGTGGATAAAGGGCCGGCCGCGGAAAGAGCACCCATAAAAACAAGGCTAAGGCGAAAAGAGCTAAACAACTGCCTTGCCCGAACCCGCCCTGATAGAAAAACCGGTGACGGCTGAAGGCGTAAGTCAGAAGAAAAAGGCCAAGCAAAAATATCCAGAAATAATTAGGCCAATAATTAATATTATTTATTTTTATAAAAGAAGGGAGCCACGAGGGCAGAAAGAAATGGGTATTGCTTAGGTAAACAAAAAGGTCGCCTGGTCGGGAGGTGAATTCATGGGTAGTCGGTTGATAAAGGAAGGTGGGATGAAAAAGGAGTAAGCCCGTTAAGAGGAAGCTGATCAGGACCGAGAGGGAGAAAAAATGGCGAAAAACACTTTTTTGATTGGAGTAAATAAATTCGCCAAGCGCCAGAATCCCAATCCAAATAATAGGCGTTAAAACGCGCGCTTGGGGCGAATATCCCTGGCGGTGAGTGAAAAAGGAATAATTGGAAAGAAAAGGTAAGCAGATAAAGAGCAGAGAGAGAAGAAGTCTCTTAGCTCGCTTAGCCAAATCGATTATCCCGGCTAAAGCAAAAAAATAGAGGGGTGAATAAAGCAACAACCCGTCTCTCTGGTCGAGGAAATAATCCAGCAGAGATTCAACGCGTTGTCTCCAGGGAATCTCCAGCACCATTTGCCGAAAGGCCCGCAACTGCTCGCTAGTCATTACTCCTTCATAAACGGCGATCGGCGAAAAAGTCCCGTAAAGCTGGTAGATGAAAAAATAGAATAGAACCTGGGAAATAACCGGCAGGAGCAAGAAAACCGCGGCTGCCCCTTTAGCCTGGTAATGCCGCCATAGTCGGAAAACACCGATAAGGAGAAGTGGCCAGAAAATAAAATTGTATTTAAGCCCGAACCAGGGGAAGGTGCCCAGAAGAAAACCCAGCCCTAAAGCTTCGAGCCAGGAAGGAGGATGGGGAGCGATTAAGCGTCGAAAGATAAGTAAAGAAAAGAAAGCCATGGGCATTTCAGGATAGAGATGGTGGGAATAAAAGAGCACTGGAGGCGTAAAGCTCGTCAGAAACCAAAGGCCTAAGGCCAGGCCTTCCCGACCCCACCTTTGGCGAGCTAAAAGATAAACCTGAAGGCTAAAAAGCGCGGCCCAAAGGCTTAGGCTGCCTTTGAGAATAAAAGTTAAGATTTTGCCGTGGAATAATTGGCTAAGGGCATAAAAGGGCATCATCAGGACTGAAATACCCGGTAAATTGATGGGGTAAATATAATCTTTGCCCTTCCGGCCATAGCGGCCGTAGATTCCCAATTTTAGGCGGGGGTGTTCTTCGCGGGAATAAAAGGCGTAGTAATCCTGCCGCGCGTAGTTATTGGCCAAATTGATATCTCCGTCATAGAGTAAGCTATGAGTGGTCAAAAGATAATTGGGTTCGTCGCCAGAAAAAGTTATGCCCTCGAGCACCAGAAGGAGCGTTGCGGCTTGATAAAGCAGAAAGGCCGCAAAAAACAAAATAACGAGTTTTCGCCGGCGGGGGAGAGAATGGAAATAGTTTATTAAATGCCTGAGGCAGCCAGTTAATCTCTGAGTAGCCTTTTCATAAGCCAAAAGGCCGATGCTTAGCGAAGCCAGAATAACGAAAAGGACAAGGAGAAGAAGTCGGCTAACAAGGTCCTGACGGCTCCAATAAAAGCGAAGGAGGAAGGGAGAAAGGAGAAAAGCCAGCCAAGGCGAGAAAAGAGAAAAAACTGTTCTCCATGTTTTATCCGCTGAGAAATAGGGACGAAATACGCGAACCCAAAAAATCCCGAGGGCAACAAAAAACAGGCAGGACAGAATAAATAAAACGCTCCAGAGGGAAAAGTCAAAGGGATAGGAATGGTGGAAGACAGAGAGGCGCTCGACCCTGATGACGAGTAAGAGGAAAAGAGCCAAGCCAGAAGATAGACCGACTAAGAAAATCATGCTGGCAAGGTGGCGTTTGAGACTCATTTGTTTGAGGTATATTTTAGATTATCGAGTCTGTCAAGAAGACCCTCTTGGCTGGAGGCGAAAAACTTAAAATTAAGTCTCAAACTAAGATAAAAAAATGACTGCGAGCCGCCAATTCAATATAGGTTAGGCTAAAATCCACCCTGACTTTTCCCCGCGATCGGCTTGGACGGCCTCTTAAACCTTGCCTAAACAATAATGGTTCTTCCGACTTTCTTGGGAGCAAAAATAAGATAACATCATGACGCGATGCCCCTCTTAACGAATCCACATCAGGCAGGTTTATTGGCCATGAAGCTAATTAAAAGAAAACCGACAAAATATGAGAACGACATAGCCAATTGGCTTTTAAAACTCGTCTAAAGCTGCCCATCAAAAGGCTCTCCACGGGCTTTTAATTCTCCAGGTTTACCCGCACCAAACCCAGAAGTTCCATAATGGAAATGAAAAGGTTGGCTCTTCGGCGGTCGGGACTAAAACGCAGCAGCAGCCGGACCAATCTTACGCCTTAACGTTTGTTATTTTCCCATCGGGTTTAATTTTAAGGAAAGCTGGCTGAAAAGACCATCGCTTGGTAACCCTTAAATTCCAGACGCAGGTCAGCCGTCATTTTTTCCAACCCCTTTTGAGTCTGGTTCAGATAGACCACTTGGATTTCTTTTTTAGTTTCAGGGGCGGGTACCCTTTCCTTTTCTTCTTTTTTGGCTTTGTAATCTTTGATCAACTGAGCCAAAACCAGGGGCAAATTTAAGATTGATACCCCGATGGTATTAGGGTCTCTTCCAGAAGGATGGACCGGGCCGTAGGGTGAATACCGGCCATCAGCCGGCGGCAAGGTTAATTGAACGGGAGGGGTAAGCTTTATCGTACTCTGGCTTTGGGCTAAAAGCTTTTCTCCAAGAAGAAGCGAAACCCGATAGCTCCGGCTAACTTCAGACGGGGCCGGAGAAGAAAGCACTAACTCCGAAGAAAGGTTCACATCGATGGAAATTTCTCTCCGGATAATAAGGTCGTCCACTTTTAGGTCAAGAAGAAAGGCGTGGAGGCCACTTTGCCTAATTAGAGAGCTGCTTTCTAAGCTAAGAGTGTTTAGGCCCCGCTGCAGCTCGCCAGCCTTGATGGTTTCTCCCTCAGAAATCAGTTTAAAAAAGGCGGCGTTAATCATTTGAATAGCAAGGACAAAGCGGTCAGGAGGCGAAAGAGAAGGCGAGGTTTGAGCCGGAATTAAAAAGGAAAGGTCGCTAACCCGAGGATAGCGCGCTTGCCATTGACGCAGGTAAGCCCAGATTTCGTTTTGGGCGGAGCGGGGCAGAAAATCGAAAAAAGCCCCTTCTCCTTGGTGCTCTTCAAAAAAACGCGCTAACCAGGTGTAAGCGTTGGTTCGGTCGTTATTTTTTTCAAAGGCAAAGGCGAGGACGAGCGCCGCAGTAGGCTTATCCAGGCCATCCAAGGAAGCGAATTGCGGCTCGAGGAAAGAAATCATTTCTGACCAGTCCGCGTGACGAAGAAAAAGAGAGGCCAACTCCGACCGCCAGTCTCCGGTCTGGCTGGTTAAAGGGGATAGAAGAGTTCCCAGGATGGCGACTACTATTATTAATTTGCCTTTTAGGTTCATCCCCGGCTCTCTTCGCACTCAAAGATAATTATTAGCTCGAGAGAGTCAAATGGAATGGCTGCGGGAAAACGGGGAAGGGGCAGGCTGAGATTCACGGCTTCTAAGGCGGCACGGTCAAAAGAGGCTTTTTGAGAGGAATTAACGATGCGCATAAAGCTTATTTCCCCGTTTTTGTCCACCGAGACCTGAAGACGGAGGGTGCCTTTCTCTAAGGGAGCGCGGGAAGCAGCAATCTGCCAGTTTTTCTGCAGACGAGAGACAACTTCCTGAGCCCAAGGGGAAAGGTCATAACCAGGGCCTTCAATGGCGACCTTAGGAATTTGGCTGACAACATCATAAGCACCACCTATTACGCCTGTGCCTGCTTCCCCCTTTTTTTTCTCTTTCCCTGGCTCAGTGGCCAGAACATAACGCCAATAATCATGCGCTGAGCCGGGACGCGGCCCTTCTTTAGCGGCTACGTCACCCTTTTTCTCTGGGGGAGCAGGCAGGGTTAAAGTAAAAGAAGAAGTTCCCGAGGCCGCTCTTGGCTTAAGGTTAAAAGGGGGGAGAGGCATGGGGCCAGGGGGTCTGGTCCCAGCTGAAGGAAGGGCTGGTTCTTCCAAGAGGCCCAGTCTTTCCTCTAAGGAAAGAGGCGCCTTAGAGATTTCTCTTCCCGCCACCCCCGTCGGAGTTGAGCCCTTAGTGCCAGGGACAACTTTTCCCGCTATCGGAGAGGGTAGAAGGAGCCCTTCGCGGGGTACGATAACTACAGGAGTGACACTTACTGGGAAATTGATAATGGTCACGGGAGTTAGGGCTTGGATCAAAATAATGAGGACTATTCCATGGATAATTAAGGAGAAGATAAAAATAGCTGTCTTTTTGAGCCACTCTGTCCTCGGCTCTAAAGAGAACATTCTTTCCTCTTTTCTGTTTCATTATATTATAAACCCGAGAGGCGAGCCAGCGTTTCAACCCAGCCGTCCTCTACCACCTTGGCCTCAGCGCTTTTTAAATGACTAAGTTATTGAAAATAAAATACTTATAGCGACAAAAAAGTGGCTAATTGACTCCCCTCGAGGGTTGTGCTATAAACTCAAACCACCCTCCATTGAGGGTTCGGGAGAGGCAATGAGGCTTGTTATCAATGAGCTTGACCTCAGGAAGTTCAAGCGGAAAGCCAGTCGGTTTTACCCCCGAGAGATTTACGGTGTACTCCTGGGTAAAAAGCTGAAAAACCATACCTATAAAGTGGTTAAAATTGTCATTCCCCCTATCCGGGAAGCCACCTATGATTATGTCATCCCTGATTACCAGGAAATTGACCGAATTGTTTCCGATAGTGGACTGAGCTATATCGGGTCGATTCATTCCCATCCCCAAGCTCCGCCCACCGTTTCCAGTCATGATTATCAATACTGGGATAGAGATATAGTGGTGGGCATTCTGAGCGTGAGAAAAAGAAGCGTCTATAAAGTAACTGAATTGAAATTCTGGCGGAAAAATGCCTGTTTGCCCGTAAAATTCAAGACTTTTCGGCCAGGAGAAAACTAAATCAGACCGCCAGCCTTAATTTATGGCTTGAAAAAGTTTCTGTCTTTCTCCCTGATTCTTATGGGTCAAGGAGACAGAACCCGAGGTTCTTGCTTATTATTTAGTTTTTCGTTATCTTGTCTATCCTCTCAAGAAAAGACCATTTCTTTTTTTCGCATCAAGAAAAAATAATTCTTAAAGACATGATAGAGAACTTCGACCCGCGACAACGAACTAAGAAGGTTGTAGTTATTATGCCTGCCTATAATGCGGAAAAGACTCTGGAGCGGACCGTGGCTGATATCCCTCAGGAATGGGTTGATGAAGTCATTCTTACGGACGATGCCAGCCAAGACCGGACGGTGGAATTAGCTAAAAAATTGGGCCTCAGGGTTTTTGTGCATGAGAAGAATTTGGGCTATGGTGGCAATCAGAAAACTTGTTATCGGGAGGCTTTAAAATTAGGGGCGGAGATTGTGGTTATGGTTCATCCCGACCATCAGTATGACCCCAAAGTAATTCCCGACCTTATTTTGCCTCTTTTGAGGGACGAATGTGACGCTGTTTTTGGGTCACGGATGCTGGGAGGCAACGCCTTAGAGGGGGGGATGCCTAAATGGAAGTTTCTGGCTAATCTTTTTCTCACCGCCCTCGAGAACGCTGCCTTCTGGGTATATCTAACTGAATATCATTCAGGCTTTAGGGCTTACAGTCGGCGCTACTTGGAGCAAGTTAAATACGAGCTGAATTCCAATGATTTTGTCTTTGACACGGAAATCATTGCCCAAGGAGTTATTCATGGCCTGAGAATCAGGGAAATACCGATCCGGACGCGCTATTTTCCCGAAGCTTCGCAGATTGGTTTTTGGCGAAGCGTAGTTTACGGACTCTCGATAATTAAGACCGTCGTCAAGTATAAGCTTCATACCTGGCGAATCTGGCGCCAGGAACAATTCACTTAGCCTGGCCATCGTTATCTCACCCTCCTCAAACCTATAAAATTTCTTCCTGGATATTCAAAAAAGGTGACACCTAATAAATCGGTGACACCTTACCTATTTACCTAAATTTTAATTAATCGGTTATTTTCCATTTTATATGGCTGTGTTGAGCGAAAAATGGGTCAAAATCGGTCAAAATAGATGACAGCTCACCTGTTTGCCTAATTTTTACCCAGTTTTTTTTCTTCTTTCCCCTCCTTTTATAGATCGAAGAATAAGCTGACGATGACGGAAGTAGCCCTTCCGAACCGTTCGTGTCCTGACTTCCCTCAAGAGAGAAGAGAATCTGGCGATTCAATTTTGGGAGTCGAATTTTATCAGCGGTAACTTCAAATAACTTGGTGTTTTTAATAGAGAAAAGGCGTAGTACTGGTAAAGAGACAAGATTGGAATAAGATTAGAAACTGGCCGAGGGATAAAGGAGACGAGAAAATAACTTCAAACTCAAGAAGTGTTTCGATGCTATCAGCTTTTTAAGCGGAAGGAGAAGAGAAGGGGATTCTGGCTAATATTACCTTCCCTGGCCCCGCCCAGTTCAATCGTTAGCCAATAAAGGTAATTTTTCCTCAGGCGATAGGCAGGAAGAGAGGCGAGAAGCGGCCGAGTTTTATTAGCTCGGATTTCCCCTTTGAAGAAGGTATGGTCAAAATAGCTGAGCTGACAGGGTACCTTTCCGGCGGGCCATTCCAGCTCAATTTCTATGGCCGCCAATTTTTCTCTGGTCGTGAACCAAAAATGATAAGCCCGATTATCTTGGGGAAGAGAGAAAGTGCCAGGCTCTTTTAGCTTGGCGATTCGGGAAAGAGAATAGAAAATGACACTCTGGTTTTCTGGCCATCTTCTTGGTACGGGATGAGTCAGAACGAGGCGGGGATAATACACAAACCAGAAAAGAAGCCCGAAAAGGCAGCCACTGACCAAAATAAGTTTCATTTTCGAGCCAAGCCTTATTCTTAAATCAAACCGCCATTGAGTCAGCACTAAGAAACCGAGAAAAAGGGCTATCCAGATGTAATTAGGTAGCCAGTGGCTATTTTCGATTTTAAGAAACGAAGGCAAAATTGACGGCCAAGAAAAATGGAGGTGGCTGAGGAGATAGAAAAAGCCGCCCGCTCTCTCGGTTGTTCCTGCGGTCGTCTCCTGGTAGAGGTTAACGGGATAGAAAATCAACAGAGCCGTGGCTAACAGGCTATAAAAAAGGGTTATTGTGGTCAGCTCCTTGAGGTATTTTTTCTCGCAGCGGAGGAGAAAGTAGCCGAGAAAGAGGGCCAGCCCCCAGAAGCTGGCCACTAAGGGACGAGCCTGGGGGGCATAACCAGCTCTTTGGGTCAGAAAGGCCGAATTAAGGAAATATGGCCAGGTTAAAAAAAGAAGCAGCCAGGCGAACCGACTTCTTTCCCGCAGCATGAGAATGAGCCCGACAAAGGCCAGAAGATAGACGGGAGCATACAGGAGCAAGCCGTCTCTCTGGTCAAAAAAATAGCCGATAAGCGTTTCTAAGCGGAAACGAAAAGGAATGTTGAAGAGAATATTTTGGAGAAAGGAAAGAGATTGTCGGAGGTCCATTGTCCCCTGCCAGGAGACAGCCGTTGGGTTGAAGGAACTGTAAAGTGTCTTTTGAAACCAGAAATAAGCCCCGGAACCAATAACGACAGGTCCAAAAAATAGGAACAAATCTTGGGGCCATGATTTTTTTCTGAGAATTTTTACGGTGGCGTAAAGAAGAAGCGGTAGAATGATAAATAAGTATTTAAGCGAGTGGAACCAGAGCAGGAAGGACAGGAGAAGTCCGGCAAGAATCAATTTGGGGGAAGAAAGACGTTGACTTCGGGCGAACCAGCGGAAAATAGCCAGCGAAATTAGAGCGGCGATGATTTCGGGATAAAGGTGGATGGAATAAAAATAGATAGGGACGGTAAAAGAAAATATAACCCAGAGCCGGAGGGCGATAGAATCACTCCAACCCTTATCCTTAGCTAAAAGAAAAAGTTGAATGGAAAGAAGGCCACCCCAGAGCGCCATAGCTAGCCTAAGGATTAGCGGGAAAGCCCAACCGCCGAGCCTAAAACCAAGCCAATAGAATGGAATGACGAGAAACGAGACCCCGGGGGAATGGAAGGAGAGGCGGCTGTTGGCTTGGGCGCCGGGAACTGTATGGGGTTGGATGATAACTCTGGAGCCAAGAAAATGCTGGTAGTCTTTTTGCTCGTAATTATTGGCCAAATCGAAATCATGGTCAAAGACCAGGCTGTGGGCGATTATAAGATAATGAGGTTCATCGCCAGAAAAAGTTATGCCTCTTTGTTGAATGATAAAGGCCCCCAGTCCGTAAAGGAAAAAGGAAATTAAGAAGAGAATCAAAATTTTTTGCCTCCGGGAGCGCGACGCAAACCAGAGTTGAAGCCTGCCTTCCTTGGTCAGTTCTGTTCTTTTTTGTCGGGAAATAATGACCAGCCCGACAAGCGCTTCGGCCAGAATAATTCCGCTCATGAGGCGCAGGCGGCCATAAAGGTCCGAGCGAGTCAGGAAATGGCGCAAAGTAAGAGGCGCTAGGTTGAAAAGCGCGAAAGGCCATAAAGAAGGGAGGCTGGCCCTCAAAGCTTCAGCCCAGGAGATTTGGTTGATTTTCGCTAAAATGGTGCTGGAGATAAGATAGAAAGCAACAATTATTGTCAGGGAGATTAAAAAAAAGAGAAAAAAGGATAGAAAAGGAAAATCCAGCCGATGATGCCAGAAATCAAAATACCGGGCTTGATGCCAGAGGTTAAGGAAAGAGGCCAACCCCACGGCGCCGAAAATAATTGTGCCGGCCGTTAACCAGGGCTTTGGAACCTTCATGGCGAGACTATAAGGAAATTGGTTTTCCCTTGTCAACCTGCTGTCGGGCGGCAGTTAACCCCAAATAAAACTGGAAGCTTTTATTTCCGTATTAAATGATGATAGAAATAAGGTAGATATTGATGGCGAAGCCTGAGGATTTTTGGCCTTTTTCAGCCTAAACAGGCAACGAAAATTTATGAGGAGGCAAGCGGTGCGCAAGCCAAGTTTTAGAAAAAGTCAGCCCTTCCTTTTTTCTCTCCTCTTCTTGATTCTTTCAGCCTGGTTTTTCCCCGATTTGGCTTTAAGCTGGGGAAGCCAAGAAGAGGCAAAGCCCGCGCTACCGTTAACCTTAGAAGCCTGTATCCAGTTGGCTCTCAAAAATAATCTTAACTTGGCAGTGGAAAAATATGGCCCGGAGATAGCGGAGGCTTCAGTTGCCCGAGCCAAGGAAATCTTTTCGCCCCGACTTGATGTTAACTACGGAAATCAAAGACAGGAGAGCCCACCCTACTGGTGGATTCAGGGAGCGACAACAGTTATTACCAAGTACCAGGATTATGGTATTTCGTTTATTCAGTCAATACCTACGGGCGGCGCTCTGAGCCTTTCTCTTTCGAGCTACCGGTCTGACACTACCCAGGCCTTTCAGCTAATTAACCCTCGTTATGGCAGTACGCTGCGTTTTGACCTGACTCAACCTTTATTGCGCGGTTTTGGCCCCAAAATGAGCCGCCGAGAAGTCATCCTCGCCCAAAAGAATTTTGATGTAGCCCAGAAGCAGTATGAAGCGGCAATTATCGATTCTATTTATTTAGTCCAAGAAGCCTACTGGAATTTGGTCTATGCTGTCGAGAATCTTAAAGTCAAACAATATTCTCTCCAGTTGGCTCGTGACTTGTTGCGCAAGAATCAGAAAGAAGTAGAAGTTGGCAAGCTGGCGCCGATTGAACTCTTAAACGCCGAAGCCGAAGTGGCTTCCCGAGAAGCCGACATAATCCAGGCTCAAGGAATGGTGGAGCGGGCCGAGCAGGTTTTAAGGAATATCATCAACTTGGAAGCTGACCAAGAAAAAGCCGGTTTGAAAATAGTTCCCATTGACCAGCCGGTTTTTTCTTCCCGCGAGATTTCCTCCGAGAAGGCCTTGGAGGCGGCCTTAGCTCGTCGGCCTGAACTGGAGCAGTTGAGGAAAACCATCGAAGCCCGGCAGTTTAACCTTTCTGTGGCTAAGAATGAACTTTTGCCTCAACTTGACCTGCAGTTTTCTTACTGGAGCCCGGGAATATCCGGCGACCGGTTGCTCTACCTTAATGACAACCCTTTCTTTGGCGTCGTCATCGGCCGAGAAAAAGGGAGTGCCCTTGATTCGCTTCGTGACGCGCTGAAAATCCTCTATCAAAATTGGTCCCTATCCCTTAACCTTTCTATCCCTTTGGCCAGTATTACCAGCCGCGCCGCCTATGCTTCGGCTCGGTTGGAACTGGAACAAAGCCAAGCCAAACTCAAAAACTTGGAGCAGCAGGTTCGGCTGGAAATTAGCGATACCCTTCGCGAAATCGAGACCAACGCCAAGCGAGTAGAAGCTTTGAGAATCGCCCGGGAAAGAGCGGAAAAAAGACTCCAAGCTGAAGAGAAGAAAATGGGGGTCGGCCTGACAACTAATTATTTTGTTTTACAATATCAAGCCGAGGTGGCTAACGCTCGCTCGCAGGAGTTACGGGCCTTAGTCGATTACAACCTTTCTTTGGCCCGGTTAGAAAAATTAACCGGTGCCAGCTTGGACCAGCGTGCTCTTGGGCTTAAACGTGAATGATAGACATTGATAATTATATATTTTCGATTAGTTAGGGAGAGAGCTGAGTAACCTTGAATGGCCAGAAAGGAGGGGCCTCCCCAAGGAGAAAGATGTTGGCTTGCCATGGATTTTCAGGGTATGTTAAGATGATGAACCGTGAAAATCTCGGCCGTAATCATTACTTATAACGAAGAAGAGCGGTTGCCGGCCTTGCTCCAGAGCCTGGACGGAGTCGCGGAAGAAATCGTCGTTGTTGACTGTCATTCCACTGACGAGACTACTAAAATCGCCCGCCGTTTTGGCTGTCGGGTTTTAGAACGAGATTGGACAAACTATGCTGACCAGAAAAACTACGGTAACAGCCAGGCCAGCCATCCCTGGATTCTTTCCCTGGATGCCGACGAAAGGCTTTCAAAAGAGCTGCGCCAGGAGATCATAGCCCTTAAGCCTTCTGACCCCGAATGTGCCGGCTTTTCCATGCCTCGTCGCGTTTTTTATCTCGGTCGCTGGATTCGCCATGGAGGCTGGTATCCTGACCGTCGGGTTCGCCTTTTCCGCCGGGACCGGGCGCATTGGGAGGGTGAATTTGTCCATGAAAAGCTAATCATCGACGGCGAAACCAGGCCGCTCCGGGGGGACATTCTTCATTTTACCTACCGGCATATCACTGACCACATGCGTCGGATTAATCTTTTTTCCGAATTGGCCGCGAAAAAGCTTTATGCGCAGCAAAAAAAATGCCGCTGGTATCATCTTGTTTTTTTAGCACCTCTTCGCTTCTGGCG
>Ga0136652_1000543_pt1 | contig 17945 bp, 13 predicted proteins | sample ConPoolayeEmetaG_FD_94864 | JGI IMG/M metagenome (GOLD analysis project Ga0136652, IMG submission 94864) | Hot spring microbial mat communities from California, USA to study Microbial Dark Matter (Phase II) - Cone Pool mat layer E metaG... ...
CCCATTGTCTATTAGTGGTTTGAGTACTTTTGCGAATCTTTTCATCATGGTTGTGGTAGGGTTGGAACTGTGAAAAACATCACCGCAAATCACGAAGAAATCAGCATTATTGGAAACCGCGTACTTCACAACTTGCGAGAGATAGTTTTCACAGAGCAGTGTTATCTCGGGAAGGGATTCCCTAGCATCAATCTTAGAGTGCCGATTTATACCATAATGAACATCCGCCAGGTGAATTATCCTCATAACCACTCCTCTAAACAGAATTTTATGGCTCCGCAAAGCGTGCCTCTTCCCTATCTAAATCCTCCTCACTTTTTTCACTTGCTAGAACTGATGTTTTTAAATCTTCAAAAAATGTGACCTTTACTGGAAATGGAGTGTCTATCACAATGTTGCTCATCACAGCTTCCCCAGTGTCTCCATGTTGAATGTAGAACTCGTATGGAGTAAAGTCAGTGGGCACCTTTCTCAAAACTTCCTGTCTATCAGTTTCCTGAGGTACCTGAAGAACAGACACGAATCCCGCAGCTTGACTCACAACGAAGGGCTCAACTCCCCGCAGCGACTGGAAAATGTAAAGGTACCCCATACGGTATTTCCGAGCACCAGTAGCCATCTCTGAGAGCCTCTTTATTTCAGGCTCCCCCATCCAAACAAATGATTCCGTCATCTCCTCATTAATAAAGTAGAAAAGAGGATAAGAAGAGAATCCCGCCTTATCACTTATGAAAGCCTTCTCTCTCCAGGATTTCACCTGCTCAATAATCAGTGTTTCAAGCAAGGATCTTTCTTCCTTCTCAAATCTTGAACAATTAATTATTATCCAGTCACCATTATACTGGGCTCTCATAAGCTCATCATAGAGGCTTCCCTCAACACTCACAGGTTTAAACTGCACCTCTTCCTCATCCCATTCCGCCTGAATAACGTTGCGCAGCGATTTGGCAGACTTCATGGACCTTAAAGCAGCCTTTATCGTCTCTTTATGATGCGGTGTCCCCTCCAGGAGAGCCTTTGCATTATTTTCGTCGGCTTTAATAAACCAATTAATAGCTTGGAGAGTAACTGTGTTCAGTTTTTCTTTGCCTGACTCGTCCCTGGGAACTTTAATTTCTTCCCCGGTAACTTCGTTAACCCTCCCCTCTTTGTACAAGGCTCTAAGGAGGTCCCTTATGACAAATTCAGCCTGTTGAGAACCAGTAATTTTTGTGAAAACCCAGAAGGGAATCCGTTCCACTGGAATCCGGTACTTCTGCTCCTCAAATGGATCAACAATTAGCAATCCATTTCCCCCCTCGGTTTTAAAGAGGGGCACTAGTTCTTTGAAGTCCTGGAAGTATTCCCCATGTTTGTCAAGGACCACGCCTCCCATTCTAAGATGTCTGCCGCGACCACGATTATGCATCAAAGCCCTCAGTAAAAGTACCTCCGCAGTGTTTGTTTTACCCCTCCCACTGAGAGCAATCATAGCACCGTTACAGTTCTCCCCCGGCTTGAGTAAAATCCTATAAGGAAAACTTGAGCCATCAGCGTTCATAACTCCTGGAATAACCCCTATCTCCAAAGGAATAACGTCACTATCCCTAAATTTGAAGATGGGCTCAATATCTGAGCCGCGAACCATACGAACGGGAGAACCCAGAGTTACCTCCTGCCCAGTTATTACCTTCTTCCTCCTCTTACCCTTCTCTTCAACCTCAACAATGGTCTTAGATATTCGAGCTTTAAACTCCCATTCTGTTCTCTCAACGATGACCCCGATGTGGGTGTATCCCTCATAGTCGTCCACAGCCACTAGTGGAGTACTCTTGGTATTTAAAGGCTGAGTGCATAGCACAGTAAATGCATCATTCTCGAAAGAAATCACCACCCCCAATTCGTAACGTTTACCCAGAAGCCTGCGCATAATAGACTCCAACTGAAGAGGCGCAACCTCCGTCAACCTAGAACAGTTCACAATAGCACGTGCCAAATTGTCGGGAACAAAACCATCGATCTCGCTAAAGTATTCCACAAGCAGCCTCGCAATGTTTGCGAAATTGGTCTTACTCTCCCCTATAAGTGAAGTGAGAGTAGTTAACCAGTCAAAATTATTCACATCAACGAAAGCCTTAAGCTGCTCCTCAGTAGCAGTGTAAACAACAGAATCCAGCCGAAGCAAATCCCGGGGCTCACTAGGAATAAAACCATTGCTCCACTCACCGATACGCATACCAAAAAAGTAGCGTTCCGAAGTCCTCTCAAGCATACCCTCAAAAAACGCCTTATTAAGCGTCGTAACCTTATCACCAAAATCAATAAGAATATTACTTAGTGCAGTAGTGGAAATCTGCTCCTCACTAAAAATAACACCTAGAGAAATTTTACCGTCCTCAACAATTTGAACAACCTGAGGCAAGCTACGAGTAACCTGCCCACCAACATCAGTCACAGAATAGTAGCTACCAATAAAGAAGTGAAGCCCCACAGTAGACTTCACAGTTCCAACCGGAGCATTAAACACCACACCCATAACCTTACACCTTACCTTAAAACAATCTCTTAGTAAGAATTTTCAGAGAATCCTTAAAACCAAACTCCAAAGCAATCATCCTAATCAACTCAGCAATCCCAGTATTAATAGTGCAAAGTCTATGCGAAATAGCTAAAACCGCAGGATAATAAGTCGGCATAATAGTAGACTGCACCAAATAGTGCAAGTAAGCCTCCTCAGGCTGAGCATAAACATACTCAACCCTAGCCCAATCAACAAGATAACCCACATAAAAAAACTCAATCTGAGTATCAGGATACCACCTACCAAGAGTATCATCATACGGCCTAACTCTCTTATTTATCTCAAAAGCCACAGTACGCTCCTCAACATTCCCAACTAAACCCTCAACCACCTGAAAATCAATAGTACGATACTCGTGAGAAAGATGCCGAGAAACAATCTCATTAATAACCCTACTTGGCTCAGGAACCCCACTTGAACGAGCCAAATCAACAGCCAAATCCATATTATCCTCAATCCAGTCCACAACAGTCTCCGCCACCTCATTCGCAGGATTCAAGTAATAACTATAAGTATGATCCAACAAATTCATAATAGTATCAATAATATCATGAGACTTACTAGAAACCACCACACCAATCAAAGGAGTGTCAAAACGCTTACAACAATCAAACAGTCTCCTCTGAGCCTCAATCAAACGAGTATAATGAGAACCACGAAAATCCCGAAAATACATGCTGGAAATTGGGCGATCAAAGAATGCTACAGTCCGTCCCCTCATCGGCTTTAAATGCTTCAGCTCACAATTCTCCTTATGAATGGGGCAACCAAACTGCTCAGACCTACAGTTAAGAGGCTCCCCATGCAACCGGTGAAGCATACAACGCAGCCCCTGTGTCTCCGCCTCAAACATGTCAACATCCAGAGCCCCCTCAACATTAAGTTTACTGGAAAATCCGCCGTGAAACTTAACTGGATTATCTCCCGGTACGTGAACTACGCCCTTAAACCTCACGACACCTCCCTGAGACATGATAAACTTGGAGCCGTCACCGCCCACATACAGTGTAGGATTGTCTTTACAGTGGGACAAAACCCACTTCGACCTCTCACTCAAGTCAGCAACTGGTTTCTCAGGGTTAAAGTAGGGTGGCTTGCGTGTGGGAGAGGAAATATCCTCCCGCAAGAGGGCCTTGGAACTGGGCCTATAGTTTTTGAAGGCGTGTGGGAAAATTCTGCGGAGAAGTTCCCCTATTTTTAGTAGTTTCTGGTTCTGCTTTCTTTCCTCTTCCAAGGACTTTATGATGGAGATTATTTCCTCTTTTAGGAGAGTTGAGACTTTGGTCACCCCCCACTTTTGGGGATAATATATTTTTACCATTAAACTTATATAAATGTTACGCTAAATATTACACAGTTACATAAAAATTGTAACCATTTTAGGTTTGGCGAAACCAATGAAAACCATAGTAGACTGGCTAGTATTACCAGTAAACCCAGACACATCAATAAGAGACCACTTCATAAGCAACGAGTATTTCCCCGCACACCATTGGCTAATAATATACAATCCAAAAGATCCTAAAAACAGTAGCGCCTGCCAGCAAATCCGAGAAATCCTGGAAACCGCAAGAATATCAAAATATGAAACCCTAGAAGCCAACCCCGAAAACTACTACGACGTACTATTCAGCTTCGACCAGTGGCTCCAAGAAAAAAAACTTGAACAAAACACAACCATCGCAGTAAACGGAGCCACAAACGCCATACCTGCCATAAACGCAGTAAGAGACACACTCTCAAGAAGGCAATACAACGGATTCATATTCTCATTCAAAAAAAAGGACGGCATAATCTACGGAGAACCACAAATAACCCCACTAAACACCAACACACTAACAGAAGACCACTTCAAAATAATAAAAACACTCCTAAAACTAAACGGAAAAGCCCAAAGCCAAAAAGAACTACTAGAACACCTCACACAAACCGACGAAAAATACAGCAAATACAAAAACGACCTAAACACCGGAAAAAGAGTACTATCCTACTACCTAAGACAACTAAAAAAACTAAACATCATAAAAATAGAACACGAAAAAAACGAAAGACAAACAACAATAACACTAACATAACAAAAATCAACCAAACAACAAAAATAGTTAGCATTCATTCCCCCATAAAACAAAATTTGGTTGAAGGAGGGACAAATCATAGATTATTCAACAGTAAGTAAAAGCCAACTGTTAATTAACTTCAAATTTTGGAAACCTATCTTCTTTTTTTAAAAAATTATAGCAATAAACTATTTATATGTTTAGTTTACGGTTTTTTGTGGTTTTGAAAAAATTGCAAAACAAAAAAAGTTAAAAACGTGCAAAAAATATTTTTTGAGCGTACACCAAGTAGACCACACAGAAAAATATTCTTAAAAACCCTCAATCTATTTTTGGTTTTTTTGAAAAAAATTAGTAAAGCGCAAAACAATAAAACCTAGTTAAAAAACTTGATTTCACTTTTAACTCATCAGTAATCTCTACATCCTTTTCTGTCAGTGGTATCTCAAAGCTTTTGCCTGATGTGATTAAAATAAGTGTTGGTGTTCCGTTCAAAAAACCTCAACATCCTTTCATTTTTTTATTTAATCTAACTGATGCAATAGCTGTAAGAAATGAAAGATTTAGGGAAAAAGAGGTAGAAATAGGGATAGAATGTGACAAGGCAACCTGTCCATATTAGCTTATTATTTTTATTTTTATGTTTTAGCTTTTTTCCTACTTCTTTTTGGCTTTCTTTTTTTTAACCCAACTATTTGTTTATCCTACTATAAGCGGAATTTTCCAGGGCTTAGTATTCTATTAGGGTCAAGGGCATTCTTTACGGATTTTAGAAATTCAAAGTAGGTGCCTGTGAGTGTTCCTGTATCGATTAGTGCACGGCTCATTATTTCTCCAGGATTTATTGGCATCACACCCTCCTTGAGCATGAACTGGACTTGGCTTTCCCACAATCTTCTATTCAGCTCTCTGAGCTCTGGCCTATCCCAAACTAATAGACCAGCATCTACTACAGCTGTAGTGTGAGAACAGAGGAATGCATTTGAAACTCCTGTTATGGCTCTAGCCTTAGCAAGTTCCTCTCCATATGCCTCTCCCCACTCGTCCACTTTTTTAAAAATGTACGGGAATCGGTGAATAGGAATGTGGAAGTCGACACTACATGGAACGGATCCTGGACCGAGGCCACCCCATAGACCGTGCCAATTCAGCCAGTGACCCTGTTCCTCATAGTGCCATTTTGCATAGTTTCCATCCTTAATTTCTGGGCCCAGTTCTTCTCCACCATACTTCTTAATTGTTTTATCCAAAATTTTCACATTCACCTCTAATTCTTCCGGCGTCTCAGCCTCCATCGTATACCAAAAGATGGCCCTATCTATACCCTTCCAAGGTTTAAAAATTATGGTCTCTGCTAATCCTCCTGTCATTCCCAGCACCATTAGTTGTGGGAGATAAAAAGAATCGTATATTCCAAGCTCCCCTCTTTTCCTCCAATCCAACCAGATTTTGGTCGTGTTTTCGGTTGAGGGTTCCTCCAGTGTAAAAGTTTTACATTCATGATATTCTGGCTTTGGATAAATCTTGAGAGTGGCCTTGGTTTTTATTCCCATTATTCCAGCATCACCTAGGAATAAACCTGTAAGATCCGGCCCGAACCCAAATCTACAGAATGGTTCCTTTGTATATAAGCCAGCATTAGATCCCGTGTAAATTATGTTTCCATTTGGGAGTACAACTTCCAGAGCCACACACTGTTCGTTGCAAGTACCATATTTTGCCGCTCCGCCACCACCCATAGAGTTGTTTGATAGTCCACCTCCAATGGTGGCAGACATTCCACTTCCTGGACCAAGGTTCCCAGTGTAGTATCCCATTTCACTGAGTTTCATATTCAACTGAGCCCAAGTTATACCTGTTTCTACTGTAACCGTGAGGGTATTTTCGTTTATATCTAGAATTTTATTCATTCTAAGCATGTCCAGGACTATTCCACCACTCTCAATGGGTTTTGAGCCACCTACTAAATCGCAGCCACCACCGCGTGGAACTATGGGAATCTTATACCTATTAGCAACTTGCACTACTTCAGCCACTTCCTCCGTGTTTCCCGGCTTTACCACAAATTCTGGCAACCTCTCAAGCGCCCCATCAACAACTCTAGAGTAGGAGTAAAGGACAAAATCCTCATCCGAAACATATTCGGAACCCACAGCATCCACTAAAGCCCTAAACACTTTACTCATTCAATATCATCTCACTATTTTAAAGAAAATTAATGAGTTGCACGTTTATAGCCTATTCATAGGTATAACTTGTATTCCTCACTTTGTCATTTAAATCTAACCGATGCAATAACATCTGAACGACTTTTTCGGGCTTAGCGTGATTAGGGGGGTTCTGCTTGAAGGGTTCTTGGACGGCCAAGTTTGTTCCGTCCTTGACCATGGGGTTTTCCGCATTGAGGGTAGGGGGGATGTCCAAACAGTTTCTCCACCGCTACTATTATTTGGGCTTCTGTGAGGTTGGGGGTTGAGGATTGCTATGAGGTCGGCTCTCTTTTGTATCTGTGGGCTGGGGGGCAGATGACTCTTAAACCTGTAGGTTGGTGTGGGTGTTTTTCTCGCCCTTCTCTCGGGGGGTTTGTAGTCAACCTCGATGATCACACATGTATTTTTCAAAATTCACCAGTTATACTGTTGTAGCAATTCAACCTTTCAAATTCATCACGCCAAGCCCGAAAATGTCTGCAATAGGGCATCTATGCCCAAATTTTTATATGTGAAAATAGAATTATAATATTGTTATAACAACGACAAGTGAGGTTTTTGGAAAGTGTCAGACCTTAAGATTTCTGACTTCAAAATGTTTGAAAAAGCCCCGTATGAAGACCCCGATCCCCGTGTCTTGACAGAACTCACCATAAGTGGGATACGCGGAGAAGAAAAAATATATGGCCCCGTATTCACCGCCAGAGTGATAAGGTACGCCTTAAATCTTATGGCTCAAAAAGGAGAAGAAGCACCCCAAGACATCAAAGACTTAGACCAGCTAAAAGAGTATCTACTCTCAAAACCATTCAAAATTCCTCCCTACTGTGTAGCCATGTATGCCCAAGTTAAGGCTGAAAACGAGTTGCAAGGCCAAACCGGAGCCGGAACGCGGGTGGAAATGATGAACATGACCAAAAGGGCGGTGGAACTAGCGGGAACCCAAATTAATAGAATCCTCGACATTGACGCCATAATGCAAAGAATACGCCAAGTAGGAGTTTCAATGAAATTGGTTGCCTCTGAAATGGGATACAAGAAAAACGGAGATGGTAGCCTAGATTTAATTTATCTCCGGTGCCCCTTTTTGGACACCTGCCAGTTAGCTTCGGATGAGGGCCTGTTGAAACGCCCAAATGGCAGAGCCAGATGTGGAGTACTCGGAGAATTTGGTTGCCAGTTACTTAAACTATATACTAGTTACGAGTGGGACTATGAACTCTTAGAAGCATATAAGCCACACTGCATAGTGAAACTATACATAGTCTAATTATTCGTTTATTTAGCGTGAGGCTTCGGAAAAGTTTCACATAGACAAAAATGAAAATATTCGTGCAGAAGATTTAGTTCAAACTCTGGTACTTCTGCTCTGAATCTAGTTTCATTAATATTTTTTACTTAGGAGTGAGTTTAAGTAAATTGTTCTTTTTACAAATTTTTGGTTATTTGTGCTTAATTACCTCCTTTACTTTTTCGCTTTCATTGGTGAATTTTGGTTTTCTTTTCTCGCTGAAGGCTTTTGGTCCCTCGTAGAAATCGTGGTTAAGTAACAGATTCCAGAAGAGCATGCTCTCAATTCTCAAGCCTTCCTCCAGGGGAGTTCCAATACCCCTTATTAATGCTTCTTTGTCTGTTCTTATTGATCCTTGGGGGAAGGAGCATATTGTTCGGGCCAATTCTTTCGCGCGTTCCAAGACCTTGTCTTTGGGCACAATCTCGTTTACCAGCCCGATTCTGTAGGCTTCTTGAGCGTCGATTTCTTTTCCTGTGAGAATTAGTTCCATGGCTCTTCCCAGGCCGACTACTCGCCATAGTCTTTGGGTTCCGCCGTCTCCTAGCCCCACGTTCCATCTTCGGTTCAGCACTCCGAATTTTGCGTCTTCGGAGCAGATTCTTATGTCTGCTGCGAGGGCTATTTCCAGTCCTCCAGCGTAGCACATGCCGTTTATGGCGGCAATGATGGGTTTGAAGATTTGTATTCCTCGAGTTAAGCCTCCGAAGCCGGGTCCCTGGTAGGCGTTTTTTCGGGCAAAGTTAACCTTTTGCTCTTCTATGAAGGGGTGCCAGTTTTTGAGGTCGGCCCCAGTGCAGAAGGCTCTGTTTCCGGCTCCAGTTATTATCGCCACGTAGGCTTCATCATCCATGTCGAATTTTTTCCAAACTTCTGCTAGTTCCAGATTCGTTTGAGGATCGATACAGTTTAAGACTTGGGGCCTATTGATGGTAATTATAAGGATGTGGTCTTCCTTCTCACATATCACGTTTTTGTACACACCATAATTTTTCAATTCTGTCATACCATTTTCCTCCATTATAAATCTCGCATTTCAGTAACATAGTATAATTTTATTTGGTTAGGTTTTGTCGGCGATTTAAGAATCTTATGATTCCTCATCTCAACTTGTGGTTCCAAAACTGGAAACTACTAGGTGAGGCTCCTCTGCTTGGAGAAATCGAATCGAATAGTGTACATTGCTGGTTATGTTAGCCACTTTTTCTTTTCCCGCTCAAATTCTTTTTTGACGATTCTTTCTTTTTCTTTTTTGCTGATTTTCCGTCTAGTTTTTTCTAATTGTTTTCTGAGTGGTAGGTAGTACTTTTCTAAAAGGGTTACTATTTCCTTTTCAGGCATGTTCATCATGTATGCAACTGTTTTGACTGATCGGAATTGTTTATACAATTTGTAAGCCTTTTTTGCGAGGAGCTTCTCCTTAACCTCAGCTTCTCTCATTTTAACCATCGTTCATTAACAATGCTCCCAACACTACTTTAATTCCGGTGAAACAGTGTTTCACATTTTTTTTGGGATTCTTAAGTAATTTTGGTTTCGTTAAGCTTATATTTTATTTCGATTCTCTTTATTTTCAATTTTGGCTAATAGGTTGTGAAGGTGAGCATTTGAGACATCCGCATCTGGACTTTAGGTTTATTCCTATTTATCTTGCTGCTGCGATGGGACCCTTTAGTGGAAACCTAATTTTGCCCATGATTTCCGTTTTGAAGAATGATTTGTTCACTGATGTGTCTCTTATTATGCTTTCTTTGACTCTTTTTCAGGTTCCTTTTGCCTTGGGACAGTTTTTTTCGGGTGGCTTGTCTGATGTTTATGGGAGGATGAAACTAATTTTGGCCGGATTTTTGCTCCTCGCCTTGGGCTTCGCATTTACGCCCTTCTCCACAAATATTTGGTTCTTCATAGCCACAAGAATTATCCAAGGACTGGGATTAGCTCTCATATCTCCGGTTCTAATTGCCCTCATAGGGGACTTAACGGAGCCTCAGCAAAGGGGGCGATACATGGGTTTCTACAGCGCCGCCATACAGACGGGTATAGCTATTGGGCCATACGTGGGGGGAGCAATGGCCAATCAGTGGCGTCTCCTCTTCATGGTTATGGCGGTTTTTTCAGTAATCTTAACCCTGTGCAGTTGGCTTTGCCTCAGGGGAATCGGAGTAAAGGAGGGTGGAAGCCTTAGGGATATTGCCGAGAATATTAGAGACACTTTAAGGTACAGGCAGGTTCTCATTTTGGGTGTCACTGGATTCATGGTTTTCTTCTCCTATCTTGCCGTGATTTCTCTAAGTTCAGATGCGCTATCCGTGTTTCCATACTACATAGATCCCAACTCTATAGGCATAATTCTCTCAACAAGCGGCGTTTTAGGAATTTTCACATCGTCCCTCGCGGGTTATCTTACAGATAGATTTGGTAAACTAAAAATTCCCACCATAGGAATGATAATAGCTGGAGCAGCCCTAATCGTAATGACTTTTGTCACAATTTATTCAGAATCAGCCTTCCCCCTCGCCTACATACCGAACCTATTAGAAACCACGAACCAAAGCATACTAACTGATCAAGCCCTCTTAAGCTTGCTTTCCCTCCAAATCCTGTTCAGAACATTGTTCGGAGGGATTTTTTGGGATTTCCTAATTCTTATGTCTATTAGGGGAGTTGGAATTTCCTTTGTGTGGCCCGCTCTTTTAGCCCTCTCGGTAGAAGTGGTACCACCACATAGTAGGGGAGCGTCCACATCGATTTTCAGTGGTATGCGGTTCCTAGGTTACTCTCTGGCACCGATAACTTTCACACCAGTATACCTCTGGATGGGGCTGGATGCAGTTTTCATTTTGGGAGCAGCACTCACACCAGTAATAATAGCGCTCATATACCTGGTAACAAGAAAGAAAATTGAAAAACCAGAAATGATACCCAAGAAAAGAGAATTAAAACCTGACGCATAGAAAAGGAAACCAACCGCAACAAAATTTTAGACCGCTTAACAAAAACTAGTACTTTAAATCTTTCAACACTAATTTCTTTTTCTGACATTAATTATTTGAGCAAGTTGACTTCAGCTGGTTGACAAAAAAGCGTTTTCTCTCTCTGACTATTTACTAATTGCGTTATTCTTCCCTTCAATACGCGAAGGAGCAATTTTATCACTAGTTTTAATCACCAGTGTCTAGGAAAACTTAAAGTTCTGGTGGTTCAACCCCCCTTGTTGTTCATGAAATTTTTTATCCTTTTTCGCCATCTTCGAGTTTTGAAAATAACCTTTTTTGTGTTTTTCCAGTAAAAAGAGGGTTACTGTTTCCCAATTTTTCCCCACACATTGGACCATTTCTAAATGGCATTCCTTTTTTTCCGAAATATATATATGTGGGGTTTTTTCCATTCGTGCATGTCAACCATTTAGCAAAAATTGGTGAAGGAGAAATGAAGTTAGAAGATATTAAGAATATTACTGTTCTCGGTGCTGGGGCCATGGGCCACGGGATTGCACAGCTTTGCGCAGTCGCAGGCTATAATGTTGTTATGAGGGACATCGAAAAGAAATTTGTTGACGATGGCTTGGGGAAAATCAAGTGGAGCCTCGACAAACTTGCATCAAAAGGCAAAATATCTGCCGACATGGTAAAAGCGTCCCTAGATAGGATCACTACGACTACCGACCTTAAGGAGTCAGTTAAGAATTGTGACTTTATGATAGAGGCCATCCCAGAAGTCCTCAAGCTCAAACAGGACACCTTCAAAGAAGTAGACTCCATAGCTCCCAAACACGCTATACTGGCAACCAACACCAGCGCCCTACCTATAACAGAGATAGCAGCGGCAACAAAGAGGCCAGAAAAAGTTGTGGGAATGCACTTCTTCAACCCACCGCAAATGATGAGACTAGTGGAAGTCATATACGGAGCCAAGACCAGCAAAGAAACAGCAGAAATCACCTACAACCTAGCAATAAAACTGGGAAAAGAACCAGTTTACTGCCTAAAGGACATTCCAGGATTCTTGGCAAATCGAGTCATGAATCCTCCAGGAAACTTCCTAGCCTGGCTGGTTAGCGAAAAAATCTTCACACCTGAAGAGATTGATTCCACATCACACTTTAAACTAGGCAATCCGATGGGAACCTTCGGCCTAATGGACTATGTAGGCCTAGACGTGGGCTACAATGTTCAGAAATTCTTCGAACAAAGGGAACCGCCCTACAAGGTTGCCCCAATACTTGAGGAAAAAATAAAAAAGAAGGAACTGGGCGTAAAAACCGGCAAGGGGTTCTACGAGTATCCAGACAAGCAGTGGAGAGTCCCCCCAGAATGGAGTAAAGATAAAGCAGAAAAAGTTGACCCCATGATGTCCGCCTACGTAGCCATAAACAGAGCTGCCCAAATAGTGGCTGATGGTGTGGCCAGCGTAGAAGATGTGGACAAAGCTGTAAGACTAGGATTTAACATGCCCTTTGGTATGCTCCAGTTAGCCGACATGCAGGGAATAGATGTCGTGGTACAAAAACTAGAAGAACTGGACAAGAAATACGGCAAAATAGATGGATTGCACGCACTCTTGGAACCACACCCCCTACTCAGAAAAATGGTTAAAGAGGGGAAGCTGGGACAAAAAACAAAACAAGGATTCTACAAATATTAAAAAATCGGTAACTTCATAGACTCAAAAATAAAAATTCAACCCCGCCTCTCTTTTTTATGAAATTTTTTTTCTTTTATGCAGGGAATGTCTACACAACTGTGCAAAAAGAGGATTCATTTAACTGAACCACGACTATTTTGTCAGAATCCAATACACTACACATACAGTTCAGAGCAAACCTTAAAGCAGCCTCTCATCTATAATAGGTGGAATAATTTAGACCCCGTGCAAGGATATTTAAACTGTTAACCTTTTTAGAAGGGCATTCTACATATCTATGATGTGTTGCTTATTGGTTAACGATTTGGAGTTGATGGAAGTGAATGTTGAAGATGTTGAAACCTTGACTGTTCTGGGAGCTGGCCACATGGGGTTGGGAATAGCGCAGGTAATAGCTATGTCCGGATATCAGGTTAACCTAATGGATTTGAACAGGGAGACTCTCGAGAAAAATATTGGTAGAATAAAGTATATTCTCACAAGATATGCGGAGAAGGGAGAGTTTCCACGGGACAAAATTGAGCCCACCATGAATAGAATAAGACCCTTCACAGATTTGAAAGAATCAGTAAGGGATTCCCAATATGTTATTGAGACTGTTCCGGAGGAGCTTGAACTCAAACAGAGAGTTTTCAGAGAGGTGGAGAAACTTGTCCCGGAGGATGTGATAATCTCAACCAACACAAGCGCCCTCCCCATAACAGAGATTCAAGAGGGAATGAAAAAGCCGCAAAGAGTTGTGGGTACACACTTTTTCAATCCACCCCAGAGAATAAAACTGGTGGAAATAGTTTATGGAGCCAAGACCAGCGACGAAACCGTAAATTTCACACTAGAACTTATGAAGAGAATAGACAGAGATCCCGTAGTATGCAAAAAGGATGTCCCTGGATTCCTAGCCAATAGGACGGTAATTGTGATGCTTAACTTCGCAAGCTGGCTTGTAAGCGAAGGCATATTTACACCGGCTGAGATAGACTCCGCATTCCATTATAAACTGGGACAACCAATGGGCACATTCGGATTAAACGATTTCTTGGGACTAAAAACCACCTATCAAGTGCAGAAATTCATAGCCCAGAGAGAACCAACATTTAAGGTTCCACCAATATGGGAGAACCTGGTGAAAGCCGGACACAACGGTGTGGACACTGGAAAAGGCTTCTATGAGTATCCCGATAAGGTTTGGAGAAAGCCACAATCCTGGAGTGAAAAAATCGCAGACAAATATGACACTACCTGGTCCCTCCTAGTGGGAATAAATAGGATGGCACAAATCGTAAACGATGGAGTAGCAACGGTAGAAGAAGTGGATAAAGCGGTAAAAATCGGCTACTTGATGCCCGTAGGCCTGCTAGAACTCGCAGACCAAATGGGCATTGACAAGGTGGTAGAGGGACTCGAAGAATTAAAAAAGAGGTTTGGAAAAATCGACAATTTAAGCCACATTCTGGAGCCGAATCCACTACTCAAAGAAAAAATAAAAAAAGGACAACTGGGAGTAAAAACCAAAATGGGATTCTACAAGTACTAACAGGTTATAAATTACCAAAAAAAGGTAGAAAATTCCAAGCTCCCAGTCATAAACTCCAGAAAATAAAAAAAGGGGAAAAGGGATTTTTGGCCTATCTCCCAAGTTACTTATGAGGAGTACGCCACCAGGTACGTGTCACCGTCATCAGCTAATTCTTGGGGTGCTACATTGTATCCGTACTTCCAACTCCATCCGGGGTTTTGGTCGATGTCGGGTCCGCCCACCGCCTTATATGCGGCCCACACAAGTTCGCTGCAATAGTAGCTGTTGCCCTCAACTTGTTTGCCTCCTATATAGGTGAGCCAAATGTAATCGTAGGGTAGTCCCACTTTTGTCAGGGCCCAGTTCACAGCCTGCTGCTTTATGGAGCTTGAGGTGCTTACTCGATAAATGGCTGCGTCGTTAGCATTGTGAATCATGCTGATATCCACAACTCTCACACCGTTTTTCCAAGCTTCAATCATTTTGCCATTTCCAATATACATAGCGGCGTGTGAGTAGTGCCCCGGCATTGACTTGTCACCAACAAATACTCCCGAGACAAGAATTATGTCCCCCACCTGTAGCTTACTGAGGTCAAGATTGTTTCCATCGCCTCCCCAAGTGTCGCCTACCAGCTTCGAATCAAGGGTTCCCCCGTTGTTTATACCGCTATTTATGGCGGCAAGTGCAATTAGCCCAGTAAGATTACTGCTGCCACCGCTCAAAGTTGTAGCTAGACCAGCTGAAAGCAACATAGACATTGCGAACAGCGAAATGCAGAAAATAGAAAAGCCCTTCCTTCTCATGGTATATTTCTCCACACATTTTTGAAAATTTAATCTTATTCTCCTCTTATTTAAATTTTTTGTAAAAGAGGAGTATAACGCATTTATTATAGCTTTTAGAGGATTATAAGGGGTGGTTTTACATAAAGTTTGATATTATTACCAGAATTATGGAAATAATCCCTATTAACCGTATTTCGGGGTAAAAATTTTGAAGAGTATTAAATTATTATGGCTGACCTTCGTTTCCCACTTCCTTGTACCCCGACAAACATTTTCCAAGCAGAGATGTTAAAGAAGAGAAACGCGCCCAAACCTTCACAGCAGCAGCCTCCTAAAACTAGAATTGATATTAAAAATATGACCCCCTCAATCAAAAAATGTAAAGCATACAAATCCTAATCTAAAAAGTACATATTAGAATATCTGGAGCCGCTTATATCCAATTCAGCAAGCATATATATACAGTCCATGTATTGAGGAGTTTCGTCCATTCCTCTTACTTGGTTCTGGGGTAGAAAAGAAGAGTTAAATTCGTAATGTTAAAACTAGTGTTTGCGGAATGGTTTTGTTCGACTCAAGATCCTTCTTTGGGGTATTTTAAGCGATTGTGTTTAAATCCGGTGATGGAAGGGGAAAAAATCGTTTAAGGTAAGTGTTGGTAGAAATAATTAAGTCAGTTTCCTTGTTTGAAACATGCTTCACTTAGCTGTGCTTGACGCCTTCTAGAAATATTCTTGGAATTGTTGAGTGGTGATTTTGTTACTTTTTATTATGTCTCGGTAGAGGTAGGCGCTGGGGCGTGGTTTTCTTTCCAGCGTTTCATAGTTTACTTCTACTAGTCCAAACCTCATAGAATAGCCGAAGCTCCATTCAAAGTTGTCCATTAGTGACCAGTAAATGTATCCTTTCAAGTTTACTCCTTCTCGAATCGCTTTGTGGACAATTTTTAGGTGGGTTAGAATGTATCGGCATCTCTGGCTGTCGTCTTTGGTGGCTATTCCATTCTCAGTCACATAGACAGGTTTTCCATACCTTTTAACAGATATGAGCTGTTTATATAGTCCCTCGGGATAAACTTCATACATGTCTGTGGTTTCCCCAACACGTGACATCATCAGCTCCAGAACTTTAGGGTCGCTAAGTCTTGGTGTGACTTGAGTTCGGGTATAGTAGTTAACCCCAATAAAGTCCCAGGAACCTCTGAGGTAATCCAGTTCTTCTCCTTTACCGAAAGGCTGCCTAATGATTCCAGTATGAATACCATCAAGGAACCATCTATTAGTCAACTCATCCAGTCTATTTGCTTCATCCACGTCCTCCTTCACTTTGGGATCCACTGGGTCATAGTACATCATCTGCTTAACTATACCGACTTGAGGCTTGACTTTGAATCCCATATCTTTGACAGTTTCATGTATTGCGTTGTAGCTTTTTCCATGGGCTAAAAGGAAGTGCCTTCCAGCCTTGTAAAACTCGTTCATATCGGTGTGGCAGGGAGGATGCACCCCCAGACCATAGCTGGCGTAGGCTACCCAAACTGGCTCATTTATCGTGTTATAAAAGGGTATAATGTCCCCCATTGTTTCAACTATTTTTCTCGTATAGCGTTCAAAGTATTCGACAGTCTTGGGATTCAGCCATGCACCTTTCTCCTCCAACCAGAGGGGATTGGTGAAGTGGTGCAGGGTAACCATGGGAATAATGTTTCTTTCCCTGAGGGCTTCAATCACTTTGCGGTAGTGTCCTATTTCCTTCTCGCTCCACACGCCCTCCTTGGGCTCAATGCGGCTCCACTCTATTGAAAAACGGTGAACATTGTGTCCCAACTCCTTAACTAGGTTGAAATCTTGTTCATACAGGTTGTAATGGTCGCAGGCACGTCCAGAAACTGAGCCGTCACTTATGTGTCCACCTTCCTGTTCCCATACCCACCACTGGTTATTGGTGTTGTTGCCCTCAACCTGGTGGGCTGAGGTTGCAGCGCCCCAAAGAAAACCTTTGGGAAATTTTATTTCCTTGTAATCAGACTTATTCTCCATCTCGAAGCCACGCCTAATAGTTCAGTCCACAACAATATAATTTAGTCAACGTTAAATCTTATTGTTAAATTTTCCCGTCCCTTGTTATTTGGTGTAATAATTTTTGCTTCTTGTGGTTCGGTAAGCCAGCAGCTTTTGTAAGCTCCACGTTTGACCTGTTACTCCAAGTGGTATGGGGGGGTACTTGTCATCACCTTTTTTGCGTCCCACTGCTTTTGGGTTTCCTAGGGGAAATTTTTGGCACGGTTTTTATTTTTCTCGGAGGAGTAAATGCCTTTAGAGGGTGGTGTGTTTGGTTTCTCGTGAAGCGCCGGCTGGCTTTTTGACTCGGTGTTTTCTTCTTCCAAGCGGGGGGTTCTCGAGGTGAGCATTGATTTCATTCCATCAGTTTCTCGCAGTTGGAACACTCATCTCTTTATCCGTCCTTTTAGGGGTTGAGTCTGACAACTCTAACCCTTTTTCCGATCCAGTCTTTGGAGACCAGGATTCTGGCTGAGGTGGCGTAGAGCTTGGCCATTTCTCGGCGATTTGGCCCATTATCCTGAGGCCCCTGGGTTCTTTTGCAACTGTTTTTTCAGCCTTAAACATATTTCAATAAAGGTATATACTTACTATTCCAACAAAGAAAAATCAAAAAATTAAGTACATACAGGCAACTCTTCCTATATTACTCATCAATTAAAAACACCATCCTTAACGGACACAGAATGTAGTTCGTGAAACATTTCTCTTGTTGATTAAAAATGCCCCAACTCCCATCCATCAATTTTTTATGAGGATTACATAACGGTTTTTAGCCAGTCAGAGGGTTTGATATGCGATGAAGCAAATCTGTTTCAA
>Ga0136652_1000546_pt1 | contig 17864 bp, 14 predicted proteins | sample ConPoolayeEmetaG_FD_94864 | JGI IMG/M metagenome (GOLD analysis project Ga0136652, IMG submission 94864) | Hot spring microbial mat communities from California, USA to study Microbial Dark Matter (Phase II) - Cone Pool mat layer E metaG... ...
ACTTCTTTTTTTTATTTCCTTCATTGCTTTTATAGCTTTTTCTCTTGAAATAACTGAACCTGATACAGAGATAGCTTTTAAAGTTTTTAAAGATTGCCTTGTACCAATTTTACCAAGTGTTTCTGCTGCTGCTGCTTGAATATAGGGGTCATTTGCAGATTTTAACAATTTAATAATTGCCTTTTCAGTCTCAATACTGGGATAATTTGAAAGTAATTTAGCCGAAAGAATTACAATATCAGCTCTTTTATGGCTAAGTGCAGATATAAGCTTTGACTTATAACTAGCTTCTTTCCAGTCAATTTGACTTCCGCATTTAATGCAAACTTTTTCATTTTCATCATTAGGCCAAAAACAGTTTGGACAATATATTTTCATGTCAAATTTAAGACCGCATTTAAAATTAAAGATTTTTTATTATTTAAAAAGTAAATAGATTATATCATAATACTAAATACTCCCATTAATTAAAATTTTGAGGCCATTTTTAGACTTATAAGAATTTTCTTTTATATCTGCATTATATCTCAACTAAAACCATTTTCTTTATCTCTTCAGCGATTCTTTGCGGTTGTGGGATATAAAACTTTTCCATTACAGGTGAAAAAGGCGCTGGGGTATTTGGAGCTGCAACCCTTGTAACTGGTGCAATTAGATAATCAGGAATTTTTTCTGCAATCTGGGCAGCAATTTCAGCCCCTATGCCGCCTTGTTTTGGTGATTCTTCAACTATTACAATTCTACCTGTTTTTTTAACAGAGTTTAAAATTAAATCCATGTCAAGAGGCCAAAGAGTTCTTGGGTCAATTACTTCACAAGAAATTCCTTCTTGGTTTTGCAAAATATCAGCTGCAATAAGAGCAAAGTGCATCATTAAAAGGCTAGCCACTATGGTTACATCACTACCCTGCCTTCTTATAATACCTTTACCAATTGGAATTGTGTAACTCTCATCAGGTATCTCGCTTGATGCATCAATTGTACCTGACTCCTGACGAGGGCCTTTTGAACCATATAATAATTTATGCTCAAAAACTAAGACAGGATTATCATCCCTAATAGCTGAAACAAGAAGTCCATAAGCATCATAAGCCGTAGCTGGTGCAATTATTTTTATTCCAGGACAAGATAAAAAGTAAGGCTCTAAATTTTGTGCATGTTGTGCCCCCCTTCCAGTTACACCAACAGGTGCACGCATTACTATTGGCACTTTAAGCTTTCCACCTGACATATATCTTAGTTTTGCAATTTGATTTACAACTTGATCCATTGCGCATAATAAAAAATCCCCATACTGCACATCAGCAATTGGTCTTAGTCCCATCACAGCTGCACCGCAAGCATAACCAAAAATACCAATTTCTGAAATTGGAGTGTCGATTATTCTATCTGGAAACTCTTTTTCAAGTCCAAGAGTAACTGTAAATGCTCCACCAAAACCACCAGGTATACCAATATCTTCACCAATACAAAAAACTGTTAAATCTCTTTTCATTTCATCTCGAATAGCTTTCCTTAAGGCTTCTGCAACACTTAATTTCATCTAGGCACCTCCATATCTATATATAAGTCATTTAGTGTATCTTCCGGGTCTGGGTCTGGGCTGTTTTGTGCAAAAATTATTGCATCATCCACTTCTTTTTTTACTTCATTTTTTATCCTATCAATAATATCTTTATCAGCTATATTCTCAGATAATAAAAAAGTTTCATATAAAGGCAGGGGGTCTCTTGACTGCCAGTACTCTTTTTCTTCCTTTGACATATAATTGCATGGATCTCTTCTTGAATGGCCGCACAATCTAAATGTTTTTAATTCCAAAAGAGTCGGCAGGTAATTTTCACGAGCTAAATCAATGGCAACTTTTGCCTTTGCATAAACATCTAAAACATCCATACCATCTGCTATATCTGGTCTTATACCATAACAATAAGCTCTGTCTGCAATGTTATCTAATTTTAGTGTTTTTTTAATGTGAGTTGATGCACCATATTGGTTATTTTCACAAACAAACACAGCAGGTATTTCATAAACTGCAGCCATATTTATTCCTTCATGAAATGCTCCTTCATTTGAAGCACCGTCACCAAAAAAGCTAACCGCAACCCTTTTTTCACCTTTAAGCTTAAAAGCTAGAGCCATACCACCAACTATAGGTATGTTTGCTCCAACTATTGCAATTGCAGGAAGCATACCCTTATCTAAATTTCCAACGTGCATTGAACCACCCTTGCCTTTGCAACAGCCGCTTATCTTTCCATACAGCTCAGCCATTATCTCCTTTAGCGAAAGCCCTCTTGCAATTGCATGACCATGCGGTCTGTGAGTAGAAGCTATAACATCATCTTTTTTAAGACAAGTACAAACTCCAACCGCACAAGCTTCCATACCAATATACTGATGAATTGTTCCAGGCATTTTACCTTCTAAGAAAAGCACTTTTATAGCTTCTTCAAATTCTCTAATCTCTAACATTTTTTTATAGATTTCTAAAGCTGAGTCTATTCCTATTTCTGATATTATTTTTCTTTTTTGCTTTATATCAATTGGAACTAATTTATTTTGTTCAAATACCTTATGTTGCAGTTCCTGTAATTTTAAAAAATTCCTATCTTTTTTTATGCTTTTAACATCATTTTCTTTAACTTTAGGACTAATATCTTTTTTATCTTTATCTTCAGAGACCTCAGAGACCTCAGAGACAATTTTAATCTTATCATTCTCATTAGCTTTCTTAACACCTACAGTTTTAATATCAGCTTTATCTAAATCATCAATTATTGCAATGATATCACCTGTTTTTATTTGACTATCAGGTAAAAAATTTAATTTTTGTACTACACCTTCTGCAACACTTTCAAACTCCATTGTTACTTTATCAGTCTCAACTTCACATAAAGGCTGGCCTCTTTTAACAAAATCTCCCTCCTTTACAAGCCAGCGAATTAGCCTAACTTCATCAGAAGTTTGCCCAAGTTGAGGCATTTTAATTTCTTTTGCCAAAATATACCTCCCTAATCATAAAACTCATTCTAAAAAGTTTTAAAATTAACATTATTAAAAATTACTAACAATTATTAACAATTATTAACTTATAAAATTGACATTATTTAGCCAACATTAAAAAGTTTAAATTATTAAGCTTAAAATTATTAAACTTAAATTAAGATTAAATTTTTAAGCTTTATTATTGCTGCCATATTGAAGCATAAAATTTTCTATTATATTTTGTACAGCAATCCTTGCTTTTACATTAATATCACTAGAAAAACCAGAACCAATAATTTCATACGGATTACTTTTTAAATCTAACTTATCTGTAGCTTCTTTTAAAACTTCAAAGTAAACTTTTTTTAAAATACTTCCTACATTTATCTTTCTAATGCCCATTTTGATAGCATTCTCTACATCATTTTTATTAATATAACTTCCTCCATGAAGTACCAAAGGAATTTTAATTTTCTTTTTAATCTCTTCCAGGGCCTTTAAATTAAGACGAATTTCTTTCTTTCCATGCATGTGCGCCTGTCCGATATTAACTGCAAGAGCGTCTACACCAGTTTGAGTCACAAAGCTATATGCTGATTCAGGAGTAGTATATTTTAAATCATCAGGTATTTCTTTTAATTCATTTTCTATACCAGGAAGTGATACTAGCTCTCCTTCAACACATACACCTTTTTTATGTGCTTTTTCTACAACCATAGAGACTTTTTCTATTTGTTCGTCAAAGGAAATATTTTCATCCGTAAACATCACTATTTTGTAGCCCATATCAATTGAATTTAATACAACATCAAGTTTTGGTGATTCGTTAAAAATAGAACAAGCAGGCACAGATATTTGATTACATGCCTCTTCAACAAGTTTTGCATAAATAGTAAGAGGATCTTTTACAACCCTATTGTCATGAGTTAAAAATAAACCACTAAATCCAAGTATTATTGGTGAACGCATTTTCTCTGCTGCATCATAAGCAGCTAAAAGAGATTCAATATTCCAGCTTTCAAAATAGCCTACTGCATATTCTTTTTTTTCTGCATGTTGCATTAATTCTTGAAAATCAACTAACGGCATAAAACCTCCAAACTTTTTTATTTGCTTATTTAATTTAAATTTTCTTTTATTTTCTTTATTTTCCTAATCTTTATTTCTTAACCTTCTTCTATTATTTCATTTAACTTAAATCTATATTCCTTAAACCTATCCCAGTCAGCATCCATTGGAATAGCATGATCAATATGCGGAATATATCCACCTTGTTTTAATAAAATTTTTACCATTTCAAGTTCTTTATCTATATCTTTACTTTCAACATTATCTTTTGGAAATAAAATCTTTTTATCAACTCCGCCTAACATTTGAAGTTTTGGAAATTCTTGTCTTATTTTTATCAAATCATTTACTGCTTCCATTGGGAAAACACCAGTAACTCCACAACTAATCCATAAAGGTATCAGCTCATCTATTAGACCATCACAATCTACAATAATATTTTTTATTCCAAATTGCTTTAAAAAATCTATAAATTTAACATAATATGGTGTTAAAAATTCTTCAAAAGCAGTCTTTGATATAAAAGAACCTGTTTTAAAAGCCATATCCTCCCATATCATAACCCAATCTATTTCAATTAGTTTAAAAATTTCTGAAAAGTACTCCATAGAAAAATTCAAATAAAATTCATTTATTTTCTTAATTAATTCTGGGCTATCGTATAAGCTAAGCATGTAATTTACATCTCCCATTAAGTGTCTCGGCATTCCACAAAATCCAAAGGGATTTCCGCCTAGTCTTATTGGGTAATCTCTGTCTTTTAATTTTAAAGCAAGCTTATCAAAATTTTCAGGCAGTCTTTTTTTAAAATCTTTATCATAAAACTGCATATAATCATAAAAATCCTTTAAGCTTTTTATAGGATAATCAATGCTCATTGGAGCAGATGTTCCTTTTTTTAAAATCTTTTGGGTAATACCATAATTATCTTTAAAAACTATATAATCATCTTTATCTTCTAAAATTACTTTTGAAAACATTGGGCTTAAGTCAAAAGGAAATTTTGCAGGATATGGATCTAGGTTAAAATATTTCATTAAAAAAGTATCAAGATATTCAGAGCTTTTAGAACTTTTTTTATCTTGATAACCTTTATTATCTTTATAATCCTTAATATTTTCATAATCATTCTTTTGATTTATAACATAGTCTAAAGGCAAAGATACTCTTACAAGATCTGAGTCTTTTAAGCTCTCTGGAGGCTCTTGAATATTTAAATTATTATTTTTATTCCATTTTCTAATAAGTCCTGCCCAGTATCCATATTCATATTTTAAATTTTTTATGCCTGATTCAAAATTTAAAACTGCTAGAAATCTCTCTCTAGAATTCACTTAAACCTCACTTATTTTAATTTACAAACAAAAAAATTTTTTTATTTGCAGCAAATTATATTATTAAAATTAACTGGAAATTATTTTGTAAATAGGTTTTAATTTCTCAAATAAATCTTTATAAACACCTATATACTTTTTATATTTTTCATATTCTCCTTGTCTTGGAAATTTCTCTATATTAGTTTTAACAAAATCATTAACAACTTTATCTAAACTTTTAAACATTCCTATGGAATGACCAGCAAGTATTGCAGAACCAAGAGTAGATAAATCACTTCTAAAAAGATTTCTATATGGTAATTGCAAGACATCTGATTTTATTTGAAGCCAAAAATTACTTTTATTACCACTACCAATAGCTGTCACTGTTTTAAATTCTATATCTGGAAGCAAGTCTTTAATAATTTCTTTTGTTAAAAAATGATCATATGCTATTGATTCAAGTATAGCTCTGTAAAAATGTATTTTTCTATGAGCCCATGTATGGCCTATAAAAAGACCCCGAACATTTGGGTCAGGTGGAAAAAACCTTCCTTGTAAATAATCAATTGAAATTAAACCGTCAGAACCAGCATTTAATTTTTCTGCTTCAGAATCTAAAAAATCATAAATATTTATCCCGTTTTTTTGTGCTTTTTCTTTTTCTTCAATAAAAAACTCATCCACAAACCATTTATGAGTCCTGCCAGCTAAAACAACTGAGATTAGATGGTATTTATTTCCAATTGCAGATTTCATACAAGCAAGTGTTTTATTTTTTAAATCATACCTATACTGATCAGAGCATACACCTAGTATACAAGCAGTTCCAGATACATCCACTAATTGTCCTTTATGTAATATACCAGCACCAATAAAACCAGCAGATTGGTCACCACAACCTGCAGCAACTGGGGTTCCCTCTAAAAGTCCTGAATCAGCACTTCCTTTTTTTGAGATCTCACCAATTATTTCTGAAGACTTAATAATTTTTGGCAGTTTTTCAGTATCAACTTCAAGTTTCTTACACAATTCATAAGACCATTCTGATTTTTCCAAATCAGCTAATCCAGAAAAGCATATAAAGGTTTCATCTATATATGCATCTTTAGCATTAAGACCTGTAAGTTTTCCAGCCACAAATGCTGAAGGCTGTATAAATTTATAAATATCTTTCCATTCATTTTTATTTTTCCAATATAAGATTTTATTTCCAAAAGTAGAAAAAGAGCCACTCTTTTGAATTATTAAATCTCCAAAATTTTTATGCATATATTCATTTTCTTTTGCACTTCTGCTGTCAAGGGGGGTATCATAATAAGTAACTGGATTAAAGTCTTTATCTATGCTCATAATACCGCCCATTTGGCTGTCAATTGACAAAGCAGCTATTTTATTCTTTGGTATTTTAGATTCAGCTAAAACTTTATTAATTAGTGTGCAAGTAATTTTGTAAAAATCATTTGCATCCTGCTCTGCTTGACCTGCTGCAGGATAAATAATATTCATTTCTTGCTTAGCTTCAGAAATGCTTCTTCCTTCTTCATCATAAATTACACACTTGGCTTCAGTTGTGCCTAAATCAATGCCAATTAAATAATTCATAATATAGCTCCTGTTACCTCTAAAACTTAATATTAATAAGATTTTTTATTATCTTATTATCTTACTGTAATCTTATTTATTGTAACCTTATCTGGTAATAAAATTTTTCCATTTGTTCGTCTGAATCAATTCTTAACGGAGTTATTCCAGTATATCTGCAAAAGATCTCTAATTCTTTAGTAAAATCTCCTAAAGTTGCATTTAAATGGTTTGCACCAATTACCTTTACGAAATTTTCAGCTTTAACGCCTAAATCTACAGTTACTTTTCCCCAAGTAAATCCTAAATGTTTTTCAAAATTTTCACCTAATTTTTTTAAGAGAATAGCTTTAGTATCTAAACCCTTTGCTTTACCAAACTGCAAATAATACTTTCCTTTTATTCTTGTTAAACGAGCTACTGTAACCTCTGGATAAGATATCCCACTATAACTAAAAGCTGCACCAGAGCAGCCATGAATATTTCCTATCGCAACAGTATTGCTTAAAGCATCTTGGGGATTAATTGAATTTGCAGCCCAAAAAATTGACCCTGCACCACAATTGGCAAACTCTATATAATCATCTTCTGCTGAAATTAAGTCACCAAACGCAGGTGGAACTGATGGATTAAGAAAATATAATATAACTGATGTAAGCAATCCTTTAATATCGCCTTCACAAACTGTGGGATAAATTTTTTGTGCTCCCAATTCATTTACAGGAAAAGGAAGAAAGGCTGGGAGTGTACATGCATCAACTCCATATTCAAAATATATTTCAGGCTGACATTTTATTGAAACGCCTGCTATATTTTCATCTTTCAGATCAGATAATCTTTCACGTGCAGCTATTAATAGTGCTAGCTGTTTTTTAAAAGCCTCTTTTGTTAGCATTTTTTCATCATAAATTACTTTTAAGCCATTTTTTTTAAGCCAATCTTCTAAGAATAATATTTTTTCAGGGTTTTTATTAATAATTTTTTCTGCTCTATTTACTAAGATATACTGGTCTTCAGATAAAATATCTCTAACCAAAAAGCTTTTTAGCTTTGGAATATCATCTTGAAGCTGCTCCATCTTTACTGCATAAGTTCCACCCCATAAAAGCAAAGCTGACTCGCGCATATTAGAGATTGTCGACACTGCGTTGCACCACTTTAAAATGTTTTCTTTATTGCCAAAATTTCTTTCATGGTTTATTGCATATTTATTAACACCCCACTCCATTAAACTAGAACAAGTTGCTGCAAGCTGGGATAAATTCCCTGATAATGGATCGTTTTCTGAATAATACATTATTGGCTTGTTAAGTTTTCTTACAAAATCCATAATTAACATAGGCGGAGACCATGTCCACGCACCAATTATTGCACCATCTATTACATTTTCATTTACCATTTTAATTGCTAAATTAACATCATTAATATTTCTTATCCCATACCATGAATCATTTTTATTTCTAATTTTAGATAAGGGATCAATAACACTTATAGAATTGTCTTGAAGGAATTTTTTTAACTCTTCCTGTTTTTTTCTTAAAAAGTTTTCAACTGCTGGATTAGAAACTCCAACATCTCTATCATCAGTAAAAGTAATTATTGCTATTTTTGCTTCCAAAATTTTTAAACACCTCCAATAACGTTAACCAAAATCAGTTGATATTAAAATAATTTTATAAAACAATTTTTAAAAACTATTTTAATATTAAATTAAGCAATTAAAGTAGAAAAACTTAATAAACATTACAATTATCATCCACCCTAACTACATCAGTATCTTTTTCATAAATAAATACCTTAAGCCATGCTGTTTTTATTTCTTGGGGTAAAATTTCTAAACTTGTACCATTTTTAATTGCCTCTAATAACCCAAGACCAGGGTAAGAAGACCATGGCTCAATTGCTAAGCTATATGTATTGCTATACCATGGATAATTATTGCTCCCATTATAGACAAGCCATATATATAAATATTTAAAAATTTTCTCATCAAACAAAAAGCCTATCCCAACTTTTTTCTTTAAATTTGTTATTGTAAACCAATTTTGTTTTAAATCTTTTGCATATAAAAGATCTGCAACTTTTGCATCTTTGCCTAAAACTTTAGAAAGGTCTACAAAACTGCCGTTTGCAGATGGAAATTTTTTTAAAGTACCTTTAGAATCAGGTTTAACTAATGGAAAATTCGATATTGAAAAAGGGTTGGAAACTATTTCTTCAGCTATAAAGTTAATCAAACAATCTTCTGAAATAAAAGGGCTTCCAAAACATGGATGATGGCCCCACATAAAATCTAACTTTTCATTTGATAAATTTATAACTTCTTCATTAATAGATAAAACAGCAGTATTACTTTCTAAAGTAATTGTCTTTTTTATTTGTAACGGGATTTTATTTAGTTTTGTAAAAAACTTAATGCTAATCTTTTCATCTCTGTCTTCTAAAATTTCATAATCCCATGACACCATTGAAGATTCATCATGCAGATTAAAACTTGCACCTTTATAAACACATGGTGAACCACCATTAGGGATAATTTCTTGCCATCCACCTAAATAAGTTTCTAGAAAATTTTCTCTGTTAAGTTGGCCTTCCTTAAAGTCTTTTGGAGATTTCCATAAAAAATCCAAGTCTAGCGGTTTATATACAAACTCTAAAATATCAGTGCCTTTTTCTAAAAGAATAAAAACTCTAATAAGCTCATTTTCCATAATTATTGATTTTAAACCTTTGTATCTTAATTCATCATTAATTCTGCAACCATAATTTCTTCTTAAAGCTGTCATTTTAATTATCCACCGCCACCCTTCTTATATTTTTATCATAAAATATGTCACCAGCATCAAAACTATGAGAGGAAAATTCTGATAATACAGCACCTTTAGGTCCACCTTGAAACCAATGCCAAGTATTTGGTTCTAATGTATACTGATCACCAGGCTTTAAAATTATTTCTTTTAAAATAAAAAGCTTGTCTTTGTATTTTTCAGGTATTTTAGCTCTTATTTCAGGTATTTTATCTTTTATATCTTTAAAATCCGTCTCTTTTTCACCGGTATCTACATAAAGGTAAACTTCGCCCCACCTGCATCTAAATGTTTCTTCTTTACCTAAAGAGCTGTCAATATCTGGATGTCTGTGTTGAGGACATATTTGATAAGGTAGAAGAGCAAGCTCTTTTGCACAAACTCTGGCTGTATTAACATAAATAATTACATTAAGTCCGATATTTTCAAAGTCTCCTAAACCAAAATCAGTTATTTCCATTTTATCAAATTCTGTCTGTTTAAAATATATTTTGGATTTATTAAATATTTCTATAGCCTTCTTTTTATAAAATAACCTCTTTTGCTCCTCCATTTTTTCCTCCCTTGAAGAAAAAATTAAATTAAACAATCAATTACTTAACTGACTAATAAATTATTTAACTAATTAAAATTTTTTAAAATTTTACATTGTACTGAAATTTACTTATTAAAAATTATTAAAATTAATTAAATAAAACTAAGAAAAGAACTAAGTAGAACTAAGTAAAATAAACATCTAGTTTTTTCTTTTCGCCTATTTTGCTAACATTTAAAGGATAATTTCTAAACTTTTCAGCAGACCAATAGTAAGCAATGGTATTATCAAGTGCTCTTTCAGATGATTGAACTGTATGATTGGTGCAAAGAATATGCCCACCTCCTGGTGATAATATTTCAATAACCCTTCTTACTTCTTCAGCAACATCGCTAAACTTCCCTTTTGACATTATTCTTCTTGTGTCAACATTTCCCCAAAACGTAAATTTTTTTCCATATTTCTTTTTTATTTCCTCTACATTATTAACATCTGGCTGGAGAGGATTTATGATATCAAACCCTATCTCTGCAAAATCATCTAACACCCAATCAACTTTTCCATCACAGTGAAAAGCAATTTTTACATTTTTATTAATTTTTTTAACTTCATCAACCATCCTTGCATATCTTGGTTTTATTAGTTCTTTAAACAACTTTGGACTAATGTATGGGCCTCTTTCATTTGCAACATCATCACCCCACCAGATAATATCAACACCCATCTCTACAAGTTTCTTTGATATTTTAAGTGATATTTCCATGGTTTTATCAAGTAATTCTATAGCAAAATCTTTATTTAAATAAAAATCAGTTAGAAAATTCTCCAAGCCTCTTAAATACCAGCTTGCTTCAAACATAGTGCAGGCACAGCCTCCAAGTATTGCATATTCTTTTCCGTCTTTTTCAATTAAATTCTTATATAACTCAAACCCATCTTTATAAATCTCAAACGGATCAGGCCATTTATAATTCTCATAATTTTTAATATCTGCAAGAGGGTGCTCTGCAAATTCACAATAGCTTCCATATTTAAAAGATTTTTTACGCCATTTAATTTTAAAAGCATCTTGGTACAAATTTTCACCAATCTTTCTTTCCTCCTTATAAATTGAGCTAAAACCATCACAAAAGCCTAAAGTTGAATATAAAAGGTCATTTCCTAAGGCTTTCGATAATGCAAATGGATCTTTTGATAAGTCAATATTTAGAGCATCTATTAATTCATTTGCAATTTCAGGTGCAATCCAGCTATCTATGGGAACTTTATCTGGCTCTTCATGATTTATGGTTGCTAATATTCTTTCCCTTGAATTCATAGTGTCCTCCAATTTCAATATTAATTAAATATTAATTATTTAAAATAAAATCAGAGTTTAAAGACATAATTTAAAATTAACAATAAAGACTTTATATGATACTTATTATGTAACATACACTACTTTTATCTACATTAATTACTAACTCCCAAATAAAGAATTTCTAATATTCCTATTATCCCTAACTTTATATTTCTAAATTTACCCTTTTACTGCACCAGCAGTTAAACCCTTTACAAATAAATCTTGAATTAAAAGATAAACAATAAAAATTGGTAAAGACGCAATAATTACCCCTGCTGCAACAAGCTGCCAAGGAGAATCCCATTGACCAACAAAATTTGCAAGCCCTACAGGTAAAGTATATAAGACTTTATCTTTAAGTAAAACTAAAGCAAGTATAAATTCATTCCAATTCTGCATAAATAAAAATATTGTCACTGTTGCAATTGCAGGTTTTGATAAAGGTATTATTATTCTAAAAAATGTCCCGATTTCAGAACTGCCATCAATTCTTGCAGCTTCAATTAATTCTTTTGGAATAGATAAAAAGAATCCTCTTAAAATTAATACGGCAATTGGCAAACCAAAAGCTATATATGAAAAAATTAATGAATAGTGTGAATTATAAAGTCCTAAAGTCTTCATTATTATGAAAAGTGGAATTATAACTGCCGCTGGTGGAATCATAATACCAAGCAGGATTATATAAAAAATAATATTAGATCCTTTATAATTAAGCCTTGCAAATGAATATGCTGCCAATGCAGATATGACCAAAGTTAAAAATACAGATATTATTGTTACAATAAGAGAATTCATAAATAATTTACTGAAATTGAAAGTTTTCCAAGCAATGTAATAATTTTCAAAATGTAAATCTCTTGTAAAAAATATTGCAGATAGAGCATCTTTCTTTGACCTAAGTGATAAAGAAAAAACCCATATAACTGGCAACAAAAAAATAATTCCCAATAAATAAATTAAAATGCTTTTAAATATTTTTTTTACCATATAAACACCACTTACCTATTTTATTTAAAATGAACTATTTTATTTAAATTGAATTAATATTCTCTACTAGTAACTTTTATCCTTATTACTGATGCTATTAAAGAAATAATTATTATGACCACAGCTATTACTGATGCAAAACCCATATCATTGAACCTAAAGGCTTGTTGAAACAAATAAGTTGCTAAAACTTCACTGCTGCGATTAGGTCCTCCAGCAGTCATGATATAAACAATATCAAAGACTTTAAATCCACCTATTATATTTAGAAGCATTGTTATTGTGATTACGGGACTTAAAGTTGGTATTATAATTTTAGTCACAACTCTAAATTCATTTGCACCATCAATCCTTGAAGCTTCAACTATATCGTTAGGTATTCCCTGAAGCCCTGCATAATAAAGTAGCATATCATATCCTGTAAACTGCCATAAAGTTGCAACTATAACTGTATAAAGAGCAATTTTTGGATTACCTAAAAAAAGTATTGGCATCTTTGTAATTCCCAATAACTGAATTATTTTGTTAACTATTCCAAATGCATCCAACATCCTAGACCACATAACACCAATAATTATTGGAGATAAAAGTACAGGTAAAAATATAGCGTTTTTTAAAAATCTTGTTCCAGGTATTTTTTGATCAATTATTAAAGCACCAATAAAACCAAATATATTTAAAAATATTGTTGTAAAAATAACGAAGATACTTGTATTTAAAAAAGATTTCAAAAAAACTTTATCTGTAAATACTTTATAGTAATTTGCTAAACCAACAAATTTAATTTCATTTATATCAAAGCCTTTCCAGCTAGCAAAAGTTAATGCCAAAGTAAAAAGAACTGGAATTGATACAAAAAATAAAAAAAACACTATTGTTGGTAATGAAAATATAAATCCTATTTTGCTTAATTTTTTGCTTAACATATTTAGTTAACGTATGAAATATAAATATATTTTCTAGTATATTTTAATTATTATGTACAATTTTGCTTAAAAATATTTTTATAACTATATACCTATATATGTACTTTAATTATCTAAATATATACTATTATTTATTTTATATAAGCACTATTTTATATAAGTATTGTTAATATAATTTTTATAATTATATTTATATTTTTTTACTTTATTTTAATCTTTACTTTGATTTTTTATTTAAGGTGTGGGTGTTAATCTTTTGAATTTAATAACACCCACACACTTTTTATGACTGCTGCCTAAATTATGTACACTTACTAAATATATTGACTAATAAGGTTTAAAATAAATTGCCTATTTTTTATTATTTTGTTTAATATATTTTTTGCTAATTTATTCTTTTGCTGCTTCAACTAAACTCTTGATGAATTCTTCAGGAGTAATTTGTTGTCCAAAAATTCCCTGCATTCCATTCATTATTGCTGTATAAACCTTAGTATTATAAACTACTCTACTTTGAGCTTTAGATTGTGCATTTAACATATTTTGGAAAAGTTCACTTTTAGCTGATAAATCACCCTTATATTCACTTGATGGAATAAAATCGTTAGCAACTAATGCATCTTTTCCTTCATCATTTGTCATATATCTTAAGAATTCAACTGCCATTTCAACGTTTGGGCTATTTTTATAAATTACAAACATTTCAGCTACTCCACCTGTCGGCAAGAATTCATCCCCAGCCTTTAAAGGTGGTGTTGGAAATAGACTATATTCAAATGCACCAGCAATGTCTGCAGTTATACCCCCAGTAATAAAATTGCCTACTGGATAAAACATTGCTGCCTGCTGCTGAACAAATAAATCCTTAGCTCCTACAAAAGCATCCATAGAATTAGCACCTGGTGCATAAACACCTGCTGCAACAAGATCAGCAACATTTTTAGCAGCCTGTAAGAATACCGGGTCATCCCAGCCAATCTTGCCTTCATCAGCCATTGCTAATTTTGTATGAGTTGGATCTGTATAAGCAACTTGAGCAAAAAATGAATCTGCAGCAGTCCAAAGGTCTTTAGTTCCTTGTGATATGCAGAATTTACCTTTATCTTTCAATTTTTTAGCCAGATCTTTTAATTCATCTTGTGACTTAGGAATTTCTAATCCGAATTCTTTAAACATATTTTTATTGTATGCAATCTGTAATGTGTTTAAATCTAACGGTACTGCCCAAGATTCACCATCAACAGAAATTGCTTTCATTACATTTGGGAAGAATTCTGGAAAACCTTCTTTAAGTACATCAGTTAATGGTAATAGTTTCCCAGACCTTGCAAGTTCAGTGTATTCGCCAGCCCATGGAATTTGAAAAATATCAGGAGCCTCTTCTCCAGAAAGAACAGCTTTAAGCTTAACCAAATATTCGGAATAGCTAATATACTCTCTTTTAATTGTTACATTAGGATAATCAGCAGTAAATCTTTTTTCTGCATCTTCATGTACCAAAGGGTATGAACCTTCATTATTCCATGACCAAAATTCTAAGGTTATAGGTTCGCTGGTTTTGGTTTCCTTTGTTGTTTCTGCAGCTTTTGTCTCTGCAGCAGTTGTTTCAGCAGCTTTTGTTTCTGCAGCAGTTGTTTCTGCAGTTGTAGCTTTTTTACACCCAGTAACTGATAAGCTAACAATTAAGAAAACAACCACTATAACAGCAAACAAACTAAAAATCAGCTTTTTCATTTAATTACCTCCTTTAAATAGTTTACTTTACTTTCTTTTGTTAATAAAATATAAAGGAGATTTGTTTAGGTAGAGCGGCCCTGCTCAAATAAATCCTGAACAAATCTCAATTTTTCATTCAATAATTACCTCCTTTCCTTATATTTTTTAAGCCTGCTTTTACTAAAATATTTTATGAATAAATTTTATTTATAGTCTGTGAAATATCTTCAACTTTATCCATACTAATTTCAATATGGAACTTAGCCATGTCACCACGAATTTTATTCAAACTAAATTCAATCGGCTGACCATCATTTAATAAAGCTGTATTATAAAATGATAATATTGGTGCACCCACTTTTATATTAAATAACTTTGCCTCTTGAGGTGTAGCTATGGTTGCTTCTAAAACTCTATTTAATTTATAAATTTTTAAGTTATAATATTTATCTAATACATTTATTAGAGACTCTTTAACTAATAAATTTGCATCAAAATTACTGCATAATTTCTGGGGAATTGATGTCATTGAGTAATGATAAGGTTCGCCTTCTAAATATCTTAGTCTTTCAATTTTAAATACTTTATCATTAGCACTAATATTTAGATTAGCTATATCCTTTTGATCAGGGCTTGTTAAATTAAAACTTAAAATCTTATTATCAACCTTATATCCTTTTTCAGTTAAATCCTGATAAGTTCCAATCAATCTATTAAATAACTGCTCTTCTATTTTAGGTTTAGAAACTACAGTCCCTTTTCCTTTTACTTTTTTAATTAAACCCTCCAATAAAAGATTATCAAGTGCTTTTCTGACAGTTATCCTGCTTACTTTAAATAAATCAGAAATTTCCCTTTCTGAAGGAATAAAATCACCAGGAGCCCATTCACCTTTCATTATAGAGTCTTTTATAGACTGTTGAATTTGATAATAATATGGTATCGGAATATTTTTATTTATGTTATAATTCATAATAAATACCATTTGATTTAAGTTTAGCAGTTATACATATCATAATATATATACCAGTGGTATGTCAAGATAAATATTAAAAATTTAAAAGAATTATTAAATTTATAGTTAAATTATTAAATGGAAAAATTTTTAAATTTAATTTTACCAGAAGAAGCTTTTGAATCAGACAATATAATAGCAACATATTTTTATAGGTCTAGACAAAATGAAGACGTTTATGAAAAAGCAAAAAGATTCGCTATTGGGCAAACTGTTGGCACATGGGTTCCTATACCTGGAATTACTTCAAAACTATTAAATAAATATGGAGGAAAAATTGTAAATATTTATGATATACCCCCAATTGAGCTTACAACAGATCTGTCTGAAAATTCTTTTCATATTATTCAAATCGCATTTCCGGATGAAAACTATATACCACAAATTCCAATGCTTTTAACTACTTTGCTTGGAAATGATATTTCAACCTCTTTACAGGTTAAACTAATAGATATAAAGTTTTCAAAAAATTTTTTATCCTATTTTAAAGGACCAAAATTTGGAATTGACGGCATTTACAATTATCTAAATGTTAAAGAAAAAAGACCGATCATTTTAAATATGATTAAGCCCTGTCTTGGTTATACTCCAAATCAGGGTGCAGAGATTTTTAAAAGCTTAGCTATGGGTGGCATAGATATAATTAAGGATGATGAATTATTTGCAAATACCTCATATAGTTCTATTGAAGATAGAGTTAAAGCATATCGAAAGGCATCACAAGAAATTTATGAAAAAACTGGGCATAAAACTGCATTCTGTGTAAACATAACAGACAGACCTGATAAAATGATTGAAAATGCATACAGGGCTATAGATGCTGGCGCTTCAATGCTTATGATTAATTTTATTACAACTGGTATTGGCTCTCTTCAAGCAATTGCTGAAGATCCAAATATAAAAGTGCCAATACTTGCACATTTTGCCTCAGCCGGGTCATTAACAGAGTCACCTTATTGTGGTATATCAACTCCGCTTCTGCTTGGAAAACTGGTTCGTCTTGCAGGGGCAGATATGTGTTTATTTAGCTCACCATATAGCAATTATCCATTTTTAAAAGCAAGATATATTCAAATTGCTAATTGCCAAAGATTACCCCTATGGAAGATAAAACCTACTATGCCTGTTATTGGTGGAGGCGTTCATCCAGGAAATGTTGAAAATATAGTAAACGATTTAGGAAAGGAAATAGTTCTTGCCCCTGGTGGCGCTATATTAGGACACCCACTTGGTCCAACAGAAGGTGCTAAAGCTATGATGCAGGCTGTAAAAGCTCTAGGCAAAGGACTAAAATTAAACGAAGCCTCTAAATTGAAAAGCTATGAAGCTTTAAAAACTGCATTAGAAATATGGAAATGAAGAATTAATTAAATTAGTTATTAAATAATAAGAAAGTTAATCACTAAAATTCTTAATTAGTTATTGCTGATTAATTCAAATATTTTTGATATTTTTCACATTTCTAAGCTTAAATTTTTTTAAATTATTTAATTTTTATTAATTATTCAGCAAGAACTAATTAATTTCAGCCAAATATTTAAATATCATCTATTAATATTATCTATGAAAATTTTCTA
>Ga0136652_1000548_pt1 | contig 17828 bp, 28 predicted proteins | sample ConPoolayeEmetaG_FD_94864 | JGI IMG/M metagenome (GOLD analysis project Ga0136652, IMG submission 94864) | Hot spring microbial mat communities from California, USA to study Microbial Dark Matter (Phase II) - Cone Pool mat layer E metaG... ...
AGAAAAGCCGAGCCCAGAAGAAAAACCTCATCAACTGACGAAGCGAGCCTGAGAAAAAACTAAGCCCGCTTCGTCGCTCCGTCTGACAGAAGAAGAATAGTAAAACCTAAGCACAGAAGAAAAACCTAAGCAACAGAATTAGGCTTCAAGGCAGATGCTCCAGCCGCAGTTTGGGCATTCGAGGCATCCTTCAACGTGCTTCAGCCTTGCTCCGCAGACAGGGCATATCCCATGTTTTATAAGTTCGTCTTCGCTCTTTTTTTTCTTTTCTTCGCTACCTTCGATGTCCCCCATTTTCAAGCAGCCTTTTTCAATATAGATGCTATGCCTTTCATAAGACCTTCAGACTTAGCCTTCCATCCTGCAAGAAAACCCTGCAACCCATCCATTCCACGAAGTTTGGTAAGAATCCTTTCGGCAGCATCCAATATTTTTTTGTTGGTATCCAATCCCGGCACTTGATAAATAGTTGTAATTAGATCTGTGATCCCTCTTTTTGTATAAAGCCGTCTCCCTTCTTTATCTTTTTTTCCCGCCCATTTTTCCACGAATTCTTTTGCTTCTGGGGTTTTAACAAACTCCTCAGCAGAAGATGATTTTTTCATCTCCTCTTCTGGCTTTTCTTCCGGTTTTTTCATTTCTGTTTTGAATACATTAAGGAAGCTTGATAGCATGGGGGTTCACCATTGAAAACATTTTCGTTAATCTTTATAAATCTACCGATATTAATGCGACAAATCAGTTGTAAGTTGTTTCATTTTAATTGGAATTAACAAGTTTTCAAACCATTTTTAAACTTTTTGAAACATAACTTATTTGAGTGGTTAAATATGAAAAAGCCAGTAGTACTATTTTATAAAGATCTGGGCGAGAGACAAATTAGATTGGTGAACGCACATGCTTCTTTACTTACCGGAAGATACAAGCAGGTTCTCCTTGATGGTTATCCGTATGGAAAGATAGACCTTAATTATGCAAAAAAAGATTGGGAAATAAGAAAAAAAGCTGATGAAGTAGAAAGTCTTCTTGTAAAAGGGGTACGAGTAGGACCGCTCATCCCGACGGACGATTATTATTACGATTGGCCTGTTTCGGATGTCGCAAGTAAGGTTATAGGTGCTGAGCATCCGTTGCTTCTAAAGAGTCATCTTCTTCTTAAGAGCATGATAGAAGTAGCATCGCTAGATAAACTCTGCAGTTCAAGAGTAGAAGATGCTACAAAAAAGAAGAAAAAGCGTAATGCAGAAGAAGAATTCGGCAAATCGATAGAGATAGGTATAAATAATATCGTTAAGATAGTCCCCCTTTATCTCGATTATCTTAGGAGTAATGATTGGAAAAAGAACAGTCAGATTAATATAATCGATATCTTGAATGCGATAGAGCAGATACCTGTGTTAGATAAGGTCCCGCTTTTTGATCGCGCAGAAATGAACGAGATAAACGAGAAGGCAAGCGGAATATGGGACCGGCTAAAGAACTTAATAAATAATAAAAAAATAACCAGAGAGAATTTTTTTCAGTTGATGACCGTTTATGAGAATATTATCTCTTCCTTGAGGAAGAAATTTTTCAAGAATGTTGTCGAACACCACAACGAGAAAGAAGAAAAACTTCTTGTCATATGCGCGGAAGGGATGCTGCCTGATAATTAAATCACTTTTTTTGACAAATCGAAACATTTAAAAGGAGTTATACATATATTATAATATACGTTGGTATGTGGTTAGCATGTTGAGATTATATTTCAGTAAAGATTGGAGTCCATACTTCAAAAAGGCAGCCAACAGAATAAAAAAGAATGGAATAGAAAGTGAGGTGCTGGTGGAGGAACTTACAGATATTTATGCTGGAAAAAAACTTGCAAACCACGTCAAAAGACTCGGCGCTCCAGCTATAAATAAAAAGAGCGTCGGGTTGCTCAATGAAATGGGTTTCACTCTTGAAGAGGTGGAAAGAAAACTCCCGTTCCTACAAGTAAAGCTGGAAAACGGTCAAAATTCCACAGTGAGAAAAATTATGGAAGATTATAGAAAAACTAACAACCCACTCGTGCTATCTGTGCTCAGAGAGCTAAAAAGAGAGAATTTCTCTTACTCAACAAAACCAGGGGCAGATGCAGAAATCATAGAGCTAAATAGTTACTGGTTCAAGCTTAATGGTTACACCATGGTTGGCAAACACGGAGTGGTGAACGGGCAGTACACTAATTTCGATTCTTTTTCAGTTTTTACTTACACCTCAACAAAAGGAGAGGTAGTGGCAATAAACATTCAAGACGGCGTAACACTAAGTAAGAATGGATTAGAATCTTCCAGCAATGTTAACCAGCGTGTAAAAAATTATAACTCGGCATATAATTGGGCTAAGGTTTTGTACGATATCACAAATGGCAAACTAGTGCTCAACGATTATATATATGGATTAAGAGACGCTCTCCTGAAAGAGAGAATAACAGATGTAGATTCTACCACCCTCAGTGTTGTAGTTCTTATTCATCTAAAAGCAAAAGAAAAGACATATGTTCTAGGGAATATGGTATGCGGAAATTCTCCAATAATTAAAATAAGCAAAGATAAAAAGATAGAAATTCTGACTGATGACGTATTCCAACTAAAATTGGAAGGAGTGTTATCTCTTCCAGATGTATTAAAATACTTAGAAAAAAGAAGGATGATCCTAACAGAAGTGGAGAAGGGAGACACCATAGCAATAGGCAGCGACGGTGTTCTATTTATGAGCAATCTACTCAAGATGCTTAGGACAAATAAAAAGATATTAAATAATCTTGAGTTTCTTTATAAAACAACAAGCGACGATGCGACAGTTGTTTGTGTAAAAATAACAAGATAAGGATAATAAATACCTTGCAGATAAGTGTTCTTATGCTTTTCATAAAAGTGCCAAAAGAAAGAGCAGAAGAGGTTAGGCGTTCGATAATTGCTGATGGCGTTTATGCAGTTGATTACAAAGCATTCCACGATGATAAGTATGTCTACTTCCCGGTTTTGAAATCTCCAATCGAAACAGGATACGAACTTGTGGAAATGGAAGGAGAAAAATTCGTGCGGGCAAAGAAACTTCGTGAGCTCCTTTCTGATGTTCTTACAAAAGAAGAGTTAGAAAATCTCATTACATCTTATGATGTTGTCGGGGACATCGCGATCGTAGATGTCCCAGAAGAATTGCAGAAGAAAGAAATGAAAATCGCAGACGCCATTCTAAAAACAAACAAACACATTAAGGTTGTCGCAAAGAAACTTGGAAAGGTTGAAAGCGAATTCAGAATACGACCGCTGAAGGTGATCGCAGGAGAAAATCGTACCGAAACGACTCATATGGAGCATGGTTGTCGCATGCGCTTAGATATAGGAAAGGTCTACTTCTCCATTCGTCTGAGCCACGAAAGAAAAAGAATTGCTGAGCAGGTAAGGCCATTTGAAAATATCCTTGTGCTTTTTGCTGGCGTCGGCCCGTTTCCACTCGTAATTGCAAAAAAGCAGTCAAACACAAAAATCATTGCTATTGAGCTTAATCCGGAAGCAGTAAAATATATGAAGGAAAACATAAACATTAACAGAACAAAAAACATAGTAGTGGAAGAAGGCGATGCGAGAAAGGTTGTGCTCGATAAATATAAGGGCTTCGCAGACCGCATAGTTATGCCCCTTCCAAGAAGTGCAGATAAATTTCTCGATGTTGCGTTTTCAGGCGCGAGAGATGATTGTACGGTTCATATCTATGGATTCGCCCCGATTGAAAATCCATACGCTGACATTGAAAAACGCATTATAGATGAAGCAAAAAAGGCAGGCGCAAAAGTAGAAATTTTAAATAAAAAGATAGTCAGACCATATGCTCCAAAAGTTGTTCAAGTAGTAATTGATTTTAGGATTAGAAAAGTGGTAAAATAAACATCGAATTGTTCTACTTCGCTCGTTATAAACAGTTATTCTCCACATAATTAAGTTAAATTTATAAATTTTATTATATAAAAAGTCGTACCTTTGATGAACTCTGATAAGGATATTTCGGTTGTCCTGAAAAGGATGCGACCGTAGCAGCCTCTGATAAGCATTCGGCCATTAGTGTGGTGTCTGGACTATAACTCACTACACGAAACCCGTGCTTATTAAGCTTGCATTGGCGCGAAGAAGATAACCTTTAAAACGAGCGGATGGGTTAAGTTTGATATCTGTAGTCGTTTAAGGAACTTCTTCACCGAGTCCAGTTCAATATCAGAGTTCATAGAGTCTTCTAATTGGTGGAAAAATGGTTAAGGTTAAGAAAAAAATTGTTAAAAAGAAAATAGTAAAAAAGAAAACTCCCAAAAAGAAAAAGATCCAAGGCCCCAAATCAAAGCCAAAGGGGAGGGGTCCAAGCGGCAAAAGCAAGGAATCAAAAGTCGAGAAGCTTATTAAACTAGCTACGACAGGAAAACTCTAGGAAAATTACAATTTCTTATATTAGTATATATTTGGAAAATACTAAAAAGCATAGAAATAATGGGCCACGGCCGAGATTCGAACTCAGGTCTAAGGCTCCACAGGCCTCCATGCTAACCATCATGCGCCTTTCGGCACTACACCACCGTGGCCATAAGAAAAACAACGTTCTATTCTATGAGATTTATTTGTTTGATAAAATATTTATAATCCTGCTTTTCAAGGCAGTTAAAAGTTCACTGCCCTGATTATCAAAAAATTCGATATCCTTTGCTCCAGTCTGCTCAACATAATAAAGTAGATCATCAAAATCTGCGTGATCACTAAGTGGAAACGCCGCATCTGTGTCAAACCTGTGTGTTACCGCCCAACCAGTAGCAACTGCAACAAGTGTTTTTCTTTCGAATGCCTTTGTAAGCTTCGCTGCGAAATACCTTTTTGCGTATCTCATTGGAACTATACCGACAAATCTCCCTCTCATAATCTCCTCGGCTTCGTTGCTTCCAACTACTAATCTATCAAGTCTAATTCCAAATTTCTCATAAATCCTGCATACCCTCTCGGCCTTTTTCGTAATCACTGGGGCGATACCACAATACTCGTTCAACACGCGCACCAGTTCTTGCGTTTTTCCCATCTCATATGCACCTATGATTATATTCTTCGAATCATTTTTCGTAATCCATTCACCAATTGAAGAATACACATCAAAACTATCAGGAAATTTATATTCAGGTTTCGCATATGTAGATTCCATTATCAGTCTATCGCATTGGTTTATTTCTGCAGTCATTCCAAAAATATTCGGCTTTATTGATATATCTCCAGTATAAACAGTTGTTTTTCCATCTTCTTCGAGAACAAGTTGTCTTGCACCAAGGATATGCCCGGCCTCTATGAGCTTCGCACCTTCGATTGTTTTTAATTTTCCACTAAGACTTGCAAGTTCGTATGTCTCTTCGCTTGCAAGAAAATTCGTTTGTCTTTCAACGGAATTAAGATGGTCATAATGCGCATGCGATATGAACGAGAAGTCTCCATCACCATTATCAAGTGCTATTTTTATTCCTTTATATGGGAGGTGCATGGTTGCGTTTTGCAGATAAAAGTTATAAACATAACGCCGAGGGAGTTTGGGTGATCTTCGGTCACTGCTCGCCACCTAAAAGGGCAGGCGGCGATTGGGTGACCTTCGGTCACTGCCTCCCTCGTCTTACGCCGAGGGAGTTGAAGCGATTTTCTATCGCTGCCTCCCTCGTCTTTACGCCGAGGGAGAGATTTGAACTCTCAATCCACAAGGGAACGCGCTGTCTGGATAAGGCTCCAGGCGCGCGCACTACCGGGTTATGCGACCTCGGCTTAAATGTCGAAGTAGTAAATAGTTGCTTATCTATTAAAGGATTTTCTCCCTTCTGTCTATTATATCTTCTGTGTCTGGGCCTGTACCGATAAGAGTAACAGGAACCCCAATTCTTTTTTCTATCTCTTCCACAAATCTTTTCGCTTCCCCTGTTAATTCTTCGTACTTTCTAACCTTTGCGTTTCCTGGAAATTTTACATCTATCTTGGTAAGCGCTATCTGTGTTGCGCTATTTATTAATGCAGCCAATTTAAGATCATCCCAGTGCAATTCAAACGAAGTTCTTCTAGGTCGTCCTGTCACAGTGCCGTACTCCTGCATACCAGCTTTTTGCGCTTCTTCTGTTTTTACTTCGTTCTTAAAGGGGCCTCCACCAACCCTAGTAGTATAAGCCTTTACTACCATAATTACTTCATCTACGTCCTTTGGCCCAAGTCCAACATCAGCAGCGATACTTGATGCGCTTACATCCTTTGAAGTGACGAACGGATAAGTTCCGTATAAAACAGAAAGCATAAATCCCTGCGAACCTTCTATTAAAACATTTTTTACCTGATGAATTTCCTTTACTACATCAGTAAGATAGGGTTTAAGTTCGGGGCATTCTGCAACGGTTTTTGCAATCCTTCCAGCCCTGTCCATTACAGCAGGTCCACATCCTGTCTTCGTGCTTCCTATCATTCCAGGTGTCTGCAAGCTATCCCGCTCTATATGTTCCTTAGTTAGCCAAGTTGCTCTGAAATCTATGCCACATCTCTTCGGATCTCCACCAATGAGTTCAACTTCCTTCAGAAATACCTCCGGGTTTACAACCACGCCTGCGCCTATAAGTATCCTTGCGTTTTTGTTCACAAAACCACAAGAGAGCATTCTCATTGGATAGCGCTTACCTTTATAATTAACTTCATGTCCTGCATTTGGGCCAACACCTCCACGCACTATAATTTCTGGATTATCATTTAATGCAAGATAGGATACTATCTTCCCCTTCCCTTCATCCCCATATTGTCCGCCAACAATTATGTTTCTCATGAAACCACTTTTATTTTCTCTAATTTTGTGATTAATATTTCGACACATTTTTTAAGGACGGCTTCTGGATGTTCCTTTGCAGAAGCGCCGGCAGCTTTCTGGTGTCCTCCTCCCTTTCCTCCAAAATATTCTCCAACCTCTTTCATTATTTCATTAAGTCCAATAGGAAATCTTTTGCCAGCGCGCGCGGATATTCTAGTTTCTTGTTCTTTATCCTTCCAACTTGCTACGAATGCTACATCCGCGATATTTGCAATTAACGAAGCAGCATCGCTTTCGTTACTGCCTGTCTCACTCGTGACTATCACGTAATCAGCATGCCAGATAAACTGTAATTTCTGGAGTGCCTTCATAACGGCTATCTTTGCAGAGGAACTAAGTTCCGGTTCGGCATAATCAAGCAGTTCTACGTATGGTACTTCGCATATCTTCATCAAGCTCGCGATGGTTTCGAATGTTTCAGCAGTAGCTGATTTAAAGCGAGCTCCATCGGCTATTATCGCGACCGATAAAGCAAACGCAATAGTTTTGTTAATATTCTCATATCCGATAAGAGACGCGATTATCTCTCCAGTAGATGGCACGTCTGGGTCTATTATCATGTAATCTGCTTTCATATCCACGCTATCTAATTCGTGATGGTCTATGATTAGAACAACATCCCACTCCACTGCATCTTTAATCATCGCATAACTGCTTGCATCAACAACAATCATTCCGTCAAATGAAGATTTTTTGAGTTTCCTTAGTACATTTACTTTGATATCGAGCTTTGCAGCGAGTTTTTTCCCACCTTCATCAAGCTCATCCGGCACTGCTATTACGCTATTCGGAAAAATAGTAGTCAATGCATAAGCAGACGCAATCCCATCAGCGTCCGCTCTGCGGTGAGTCGCTATTACAAATTTTTTCCCTTTACATTCTGCCAAAAATTTTTCAAAAATTTCTTTATTTCTTCTTTTCATGTCCATATTTTTTCATCCGCTCTTGGAGGCTCTCCTGCAACTCCTTTAAGAGTGATCTTAGTTTCTCCTCTTCTTTCTGAATTGCATTAAGTTTTATCTCAAGCAATTCTTTTTTATCCTTTAAGTCCTTTTCAGCATCCTCCTTTGTCGTTTTTAGAACGATTGAGCCAGCGGATTTATAAACGTCTCCAGTGGCATGCTTCAGCTCTTCCTGCGCGTTCTTCGTCTCTGTAAGCTGAAGTTTTAGCTGGTTCTTCTGAAGCAGCAACATCTCAAGTTGCTTTTGCATATCTTCGTATTCTCCAATCGCCTTCCCAAGCTCTGCAGCTTCATCCTTTTCATCAGCCATTATTACACCTCTTTAACTATCATACCTTCTTTATCCTTTTCAATATTTTCAAATACCTGAAATTCGCGCATAAATGCATTAATTGTTGCGCGCATCGCAACTATATCTTCCGCAAGTATTGTTACTTCTATCTTTTTACCGTTGCGCTTAACTTTGGACTTGGTACGCGAACCAACGGCACCCTCATGGGTTAGTGCCTTCTCTGCAGCTCTTGCCGAATCCCCATCAGGAAATTCAATGCTTATGATGCTTTCTGATCTCAATTTCATATTCCACCACTGGCACTCTTTTACTCCATCTCCATTTTCCAGTTTCGGAAATTTCTATAGTTGAAATATATGCCGGAATTCCTTTCTCTTCCTCTATTACTATTACCTCAGACTCCCCTTTTTTTCTTCCATAAAGAATGATATCTTCGATGGTTTTTTTCCCTCGTGCAACATAAAAAGTGCCGAGCTTTCTACTGAGAAATTTTGCAAATTCTCTCGTTTTCTTTGAGGAGTATCTGCTGGTTGTTATCATAGCCTACGGGTAGTAACCTAATCAGTAGAAATCTCCTGCGCCACTGGCGGTCTTGTTTTATTAAGAATCTTTACTCCTGTAGAAAGAAAACTCTTCTCGTCGCTCATCTTTATGATCTCCCCCGTTCTGCTATCTTTATATTCCGGCATTGCACATGCACCTAACGATATGTTTTTGAATATTCATTTATGAGGCGCGCAGCTACTTCTCCTACCTCAGTTGTGAGTGAGTAGGCTCCCCCTGCAAAAACTGCATTGCATGATTTACATCGCCATATCGCCATGCCTTTGCGTACAACCTTCCTTTTATGGCATTTCGGGCATTCGTATTTTGCCTTAGCTGTTGCTGTTGTCTTTTCTACAAGTTTTCTTATTGTTGCCCCATACTTTACAGTTCTCATTTTCCGCACCTTAGCTACTCGCTGAAGAAAGCAGTATTTCTCTTATGTCAGAACCTTTTTTAAATGCTATGTCTATATTCGAAAGCAACTCATCTTTTGTCAAACATCCCTTTCCTTTCTGCATAGCACATACATGCGTATCAGTTGTAGCGATAGTTATTCTAGTATCATACACCTGCTCCTCGGCTAGAGAGGGATCTACTATCCAATGATTTCCTATTTTGACTAGGGTGGTAGAAATCGGAATTGCTTTTGGGGTAAGCATGCCGGCGTACTCTCCCCTTACTATCGTGCCATTCTCTATCTTTGGAAGCTTTGTATCGATAAGAGCAGTGCTCGCCGCGAGAGTCGCAGCATCGGTGTAATTACCCGCGTGATTCAGCACGTATATATCCATAAAAAGACCAAGCACCTTCCCTTCTTCTATATAGAAAGAGTTGAGGTCTACTGCTTCCGAACTTCTTATCGCTCTATCTACCGTCCTTGCTAATTCTATAGAATTTTCATCCGGCGGGCCGGTTTCAAAGGTGGGGGAGGCAAGCGGAAGAAGCTCCGAATTTGTGATTAGAACCCCCTCTGTCGGTCTGTCTGGAAATGGTGTAGCTACTTCAAATTTAACTGCAACGAGTACCTGCGTATCTCCTATCTTTGCAAGCGCTGACCCCTCAGCTGTTTTTATAACTCCTTTCTGAATCTCTATCTCTCTGTATTCACCAAACTTTCTACCGTCCAGACGTTCTCCTCTATCAAGTAGATTCGCTATTATATTCTTTCTCATGTGAGACATTACTATTTCTTTTATCTCGTCTCCCATACGATCACCTTAAAGTTTGAATTTTGTTTCTTCATCTTTCAAGTAATACTCCTTTAATGCGTCTACCTGCATTGCGTATACCATCTCTGCACCTTTTTCCGCCATATCAAGGAGCTTTTCTATCTCTTCCCTTGTGAGCAAACCGTCCATCTGCACTAAGAGAATTTTTTTCTCTCTTGCAGAAAATGCCAACGGCATATCAGATTGGCCGAAATTATCCTCTAGTTTTCCGAGGTCTACTATAAGTTCATCTCCGCCTTTGCCAACTGCAATGGCAGTTACCATATCCTTCATCGGTATGCCCGCGTTTGCAAGAGCGAGCGCAGCCACCGTTATCGACGCTGTTCTCGTGCCGCCGTCTGCCTGTAAAACATCTATATAGATATCTATTTCCGTATTTGGAAATTCTTCTACAAGAATAATATTCTGAAATGTTTCTCTTATGACCTTTGAGAGTTCTACACTCCTTCTAGAAGGCCCGCTTTTTCCATGTTCCTCAAGCGAAGCGAACGGCGACATCATATACCTACACTTCACCAGTGCCTTGTATGGATTTGCCTCGTGCTTTGGTATGCATTCCCTTGGGCCAAACACCCCACATATTATCTTATTATTTCCCCATTCTATAAATGCCGAACCGTCTGCTTCGTTTATTACACCTACCTGCATCTTTATTGGTCTGAGTTCAGTAGGAGCTCTACCATCAAGTCTTTTTCCATCTACTATAAGTTTTACATCTTTTAATCCACCCATAATCCTCACCTCTTTTGCTCCTGGAAAAATTTTGCGATTGCATCAGTAAGTCCTGGTTTATGTGCCTTTGTTCTTATTATTTCAAGCGCCTTGAGAAGGAGAGGGATATTGCACCTTTCGCTCATCCAAACGTATCCGTTGTTTCCTACGACAATATCACCGCCAGCATTTGTTCTAAGGATGTTGAGCATGCTGCTCTTCTTCCCTATCAAGCGCGGAATCTTTGCAGATGGAAACTCTACTATCTTCCCTTTTGGTAGCCTTCTTACCTCGCAGAGTTCTACCACACCACCGCGTTCTATTGTTCTTACTCTGGCAACTATAAAATCACCTAACTCCAGCGTTATTCTAACGGCCCTTGATGGTATAAAACCTTCTTTCGGAAGTGCGAGGTCTACGGAATAACCAGCGTGTCTAGAATCTGTTATCATACCAACCACTATCTCATCGGGCGTAGGAGTATACCTGCTTTCAAGTTGCACATATCTTCCAGTTTCGTCTATGAACCCAACCAATGTGGCGTAGGTTGCGCCACCCTCGCTATATGCTCCAGGCATCTTAATCGTGCCTTCGGCTATTTTTTCTCCGGGAACAACTATCTTTCTTTCACTCATCTCTAACACCTCTAATTGAAAAAAGGCTAAAACTAGAACCTTTCGTCCACGTCCCAGCCTTCGTTCTCAAATATTGTTACGCCTTATTCTTATTTGTCCAAAGCAGAAGTCACAAGTATATTCAGCTTCTGTCTCTCTACGCATTAATACTACCATAACTAATTTAAAAATCTTTACCCAACAACCCTATCTGCGATCTTTTTAGCGTCGAATAACTCAATATCGTCATAATCCTGGCCGACGCCTACATATAATACCGGTACCCCGGTGGTTTTTGCAACTGAGAGAATCGTTCCTCCTTTTGCATCGCAGTCAAGCTTTGTCAATATCACTCCATCAACACCTATTTCTCTGTTAAAAGAAGCAACCTGCTCTATAAGCGCATTTCCAGCTATACTTTCTCCTACATAAATCTTTAAGTCCGGTTTTATCACTCTATTCATTTTTTTCAATTCATTTATGAGATTTATATTTGTCTCCTGTCTTCCTGCAGTGTCTATAAGGATTGCATCTGTTCCGTGAGCCCTAGCATAGTTCATGGCATCATAAGCTACCGATGTCGGGTCGCTCCCGTAATCCTTTTTTATGACCTTCACACCAAGTCTATTAGCGTGTACTTCGATTTGTTCTATCGCAGCCGCTCTGAATGTGTCGGATGCAGCAAACACAACTCTCATGTTGTTATCCATTAACATCTTCGCTATCTTTGCGATCGTGGTAGTTTTCCCAGCACCGTTTATTCCAAGAAAAAGAATTTTCACAGGCTTTTCATGTGATTTCACATATTCGACGATATCTATTCTTTTTCGCTCCATTACTTCAACTAGCGTTTTCTTTATTTTCTCCTTTATAGTTTCGTTTAATTTTTCTTTCTCTATCTTTGCACCGACAAGTTCGTTTCTTAGTTTTTCTATTATCTCTTGCGAAACCTCGAGCGATACGTCGCCCTCGAGCAGTTCAAGCTCAAGATTATCGAGAAGTTCCTTCACATCCTCTTCTCTTATCTCCACTTCTTTCAAAAACAGGCTTTTGACCGTGCTTACAGCCCCAAGCCTTATCTCTTTCCCGGTTTCTGGTTTTTTCTCAATCTTAGCCTTTGTTTCTTGAGGGCCTTCGACTTTTTTCTCTTTCTTCACTTCTTCCTTTGCCTTTTCAGCGCCAGTTATGCTATTCACAAAAGCTGATAATTTTTTCTTAAGTATATCAAACATGGTATCAGATTATTGAGGGAAGATCAACAAAGTAATTAGAGGTAGTCCTCCCTTGTTTCTTCCTCTACTCTATGTTCTATTGCTATTCTCTTTTCAAGTTCCTTGAGCTGTGCCGTGACTTCCTCGAGCCTCGCGGATATGCTTCCAAACTCTTGGCTAAGTCTTTGAACAGCAGTCTTTGTTGCTTCTATACGATTTTTCATTCTATCTTCTGCATTTTTTTTGTCCATTTCTATTAGATATCCTCCACCTACCGGAACTAAGATATTTACATCAGAAATTTGAGCTTTTGCAAACGAGCCCCCACCAATCGGTACGAGCGCCTCCCCTTTTTTTATCCCTTCGACAGTATTTAAGGCATTTGTGAGATCTATCGATGTTAGGGTTATCCTCTCTATCTCTCTTTGAAGAATAGTAAGCTGTTTTCTGTAAATCTTTGTTTCGTAAGCTAACTTTGCATAATCCTCTTCAAGTTTCAAATCAGCCATCGTTATTCACCTCTATGTTGCCCTTTTCAATCTTATCTATTTTTATCTTGCTCCTGGGCAAACCATTTGCAGAACCAAAAATAGAGAGGACCTTCTCCCTAGCATCATTTTCGGTTTTCGCTTCTACAGTTTTAACAAAATTCCTTTTTTCCGAATTAAGTCGTATACTCCCGTAGACCGAGTATTTCATAATAATCACCCTAAATATCAATTAAACCGAGCGCTTCGATTACTCTTCCTAACTCGAAAGCAGTGGTGGCTTCTCCTGCCAGATATCCTTTAGTGTTTGCTACTGTGCCGTATGATACGAAGCCAACGCCAGTATTAACGCTTCCTCTATCCCCTTTTACTTTTAATATTTTGCTTATTGTTCTTATCTCTTCGTCATTTGCTTTATAGTTTACTAAAAATCCCTTATTTGTAGTTATACACGCGCTTCCTACAGTACTATACCCCGCAATTCGCATAGGTACGAGTTCTACACCCAACACATCCTCCATCGTTCTTCTCTCGCGCGATGAGATATGCTCGTTTATTATTCCTCCCTTATCATTGACTACTATATTGTTTCCGTGTGCGTTGTGCTTGTCATTCGATTTATAAACATTAATCCCAAGTTTTTCTATCGCCGTCCGTTCCTCTTCTGTCGCTATGTTCGGCAGGATAACACCGTTATTATTCATAGCGGTATATATCCCAATAAGATTGGACTCCCCTATGCTTATCTTCATCTTGTTCGTTTCAAGCAGCGCAACTTTATCCTCAAGTTTCTTTGGGCTGTCGACAGGCAAAAGTGTGAATTCATCATTCGTTTTTATAAACATCCCTATCCAAGGGTTGCCGTAGTAATCGCATTTTCTCATTAGGTTTCCCTCATACATTTCTACCATGCACCATCTTTTTCTTTTGAGCAAGTTCTGTTTTCTCCTTCTCTTCCACGATTGCTTTTTTAGCCTCCTTTTCAGCAAGCGCAGCAGTTTCGTGTTTTATCTCCTCTTTCTTAAGCTCCTCCTTCTTTTTATCTTCAGGCTTTTCCCTCTCCACGTGTACTTCCTTTGGCTTCTCCTCTTTTTTGGGTGCTTCTTCTCTCTTCGGTTCCTCTATCTTCTCGTCAGCGAGATAAGCTTTAACTCTTCCATTTTCCTTTATGGTTCTTATCTTCACCCTTCGTGGTGGCTTCTGCATTCCTCTTTTCCATAGATACGCATTAAGCGCACTACTTAACTTAACATTCTCACTTTCAGTCTTCATGTGTTTTGATATAAAAGCCCTGAGGAACTTAACTGCCCTTCTCGTCCTTTTCGTTCTTACATAATCATATGCCTCTCCGAGCGGAACTGTGTAAATTCTTTCTAATCTTTCTCCAGCCATGTTATCATTCCTCATCAGTTATATGGAGCTTATCTGTCCTCCAATCTCTTCTGTATTTATTTACCGTAACTCTTCTATTCGTCTTCAGAAATACGAACGGAGGTATCCGTCTATTCCTTCGATTTGCCTTTGCAAGCCTTTTCTTTTTGTTCAACCCTTTCTTGCTCATAAAATACACCTTATATTAATTATTTTCGATGAAATTTTATCTCCATCGACTTTTCTGTCCTGTTTTTCAGGGAACTAATTACATAAAGCAATTCATCTTCATTTATCTTTCTCTTAACTTCTCTGAAGATTGCAATTATGCGTTGTGCAACCATAAGATACAATTCCTTATTTGCATAACTTATATTCATAAGACGGTCATACGCCGTCTCATCAAGTGCTATTCTGAGCGCAGCCTTGAGCTGCTCTTCAGCCCTTGCTGCCTCAACTAACTTTTTCTGCTCATTAAGTTTTTTCTTCCTTATCTCTTCAATTTCTTCCTCAGCCATCAGCCGCTTACCTCTCTTGCAGCGTTGTCTAGTAGTTTTCTTCCTTTAGCCGTGAGGACTCGTCCTTTTTTTTCCTTTGCCAGAAAACCCGCCTTTTCCAATTCCTGCATTGCTTTTCTTATAGTTGATCCGCCCGCAAGTGCGTGCCTTTCAGGTTTCGTCCCACGCTTTTTTCTTCCACCATAATGTTTTCTTAGCATCCCGGTTCCTATTTTATTACTAATATATGCTTGCCTTAGTATGGAAGCACATCTTATATACCAAAAATCTTCTTGCTCTGGAGGTCTCGAGGTATGAGCACCGCTTTTCACAAGACCAACGAATGCCGGTTTTGGAATCTTAGCCTCTTTCAATCTGTCGGCTACCTTAGCTATAAGCCTGTTTGGATCTACATCATACACTGTCGTCACAAAAGCACCTCTCTAAAGTAAAATATAATTTTTTATTTGGTGTCTTAATTTTTAATAAGGTCAGTTATTTAAAGGTTCTCTTCTTAAATTTTTTCCAAGAAAATAATTTAGTATTTCAGCTTATTTTTCTTTTCCACTTCAGTTGTTTTTACAGTGTTCTTTGTATAATTCCATGCAAGGGAAGGAGGTTGGTTTTTTAACAAAAGATTAATTTTGTTATCTATGTCCTTTACTAGTTCGGATATTTCGTCATATTGTACTTGAATATTTAGCGGTCTGCTCTTCGCTGAATCCTCAAGTAAATTTTCTATCACTCTTCTAAGAGTGCGAAGTTTACCTATAGATTCGCAAGAAATAATGAAATTGTAAAACGCCCAATAAGCGCCGCGCCATATCTCGTTGTCGTTACTCTGTAGCAGTTCTTTTACTTCGTTCCATCTATTATTTTCAGCGTAATATCCTGTCACACCTTCTGCTGCACCGTTTCTGATATATCTGTTATCGTGCTTTAACAATATCTTTGCATCCTTTTCTAAGCCACTCTCCAAGAGCGACTTCGCAAGCTCGGATGCCTTTGTCGTTTTGTAATCATAATAGACGTCTTCTATCAACTCTATTTCCGCAAGCGTATCCGCGTTCATATTGTTATATATTGTATAAAATCATTTAAATTCACTATGTTAGCGGTTTCCTAAGATTTTTATTCCTTCTTAATTAATAACTAATAAGATTTGGGTGACATAATGAATAAGAACAAATTTATAAGTCTGATACTGGCCGCTGTTGGGGTAGCGTCCGTCATCGGAGGACTTTATTTTACAATATCCTATCTAAACAGCCTTGGCCAAGGAGTAATAGATTTCGTTTCTGTTAACAACGTCAATACAATTTCAAGATGCGGTATTACAGTACCTGAGAAGTTTATAGAATTCAGGGATAATTTTGCTACTGCTATTCTTCCTGCGCTCTATCTCGGGTTTCCTATAGCAGTGATTTTCATCTCAGCAATTATGTTTCTTAGCGGCTACTATTTCGGAAAGAGCAAGGTTGAAGAGGATCTAGAAAAAGAGGTAAGAAAACAGAAAGAAATAGAGGAAGAAGTGAAGAAAAGGGTTGCTGTAAAGAAACCTAAAGAAAAAACAGAAGAGGAAGAATTTGAGGAGGAATTAAAAGAAGAAGGAGAAGAATTTGAAGGAGGATTTAAAAAATTAAAGAAAAAATAATATCATTTAGACGGTGAGTTAAGATGGGAAAATTTCCTGAAGCAGACGCTTTGATAGCTGGCATATCTATATGCAGAAGATGTAAGACTAGAAATAAGAGAGACGCAGAAAAATGCAGAAAGTGTGGTTCCACCTATCTCCGACCAAAGAACAAAGAAATAAAAGCAAAAAAAGCTTAGTTTCTTTTAAATCCTTTTCTTTCTTATATTTTTCTAGCTCCTGTAGTCTAGCCCGGTTAAGGACAACGGACTCTCAGAAATTTTGTCCATGTTTTTCTGCGGGCAAAGTTTCATTAAAGGTCCTGAGTTTTCTCAGGATTAGAGAACTCCGTAAACTCGGGTTCAAAAGCCTCTCTCTGGTAACCAAACTTTGCCAGCTGGCTGACAATCCCGACAGGAGCAATTTTGTTTCCACCTGAAAACAAATTTTTGGAGCCCAAGTATTTTTTTGAATTATACCTTTTGGTTTAAAACCTTTTGGTATATCAATCAGACCAAAAAGACTTGGCTGAAAAACTAACTAGTATAAAACCAGGATTATCAAAGAAAAACATCAGAAGCTAAACACTGCTTAAGCAAGAGGGTTCGCTTCATCCGCCGAATTCGTAGGGACAATTACGCGGGTCAGACGAGCCAGGTATATAGCGCAGGGCAACTGGGTCATATGCGTAAATTGTTGTACCATATTCAGCCCTAAATGAAATGCCGTAGGTACATACGTGTCCTCCAACACCTTCTACTACGACAGTGCCTTCTATCGTTATACTTATTCCACTTATGTCGCTTGGTGGTGTGTAAGTGTACACGACAACAATATCCGAATTGTCTCCAGGACCATTTATTCTTCCTCTGCTTGTACTTGTCGGCCTTATTGATATGCTTATTGTACCAGCTAGATCTCCAGGGGTTATAACAATTCTTCCAACGTTAAAGTAGAAATCAGAAGGCCCACCAAGACATCCGCAGATAGCATTATCGACAGCACATAGGAGGTCCAGCGATATCCTTTTTTCGACAGTGCGCGGTCCTCCAACACCCCTAATGCAAAGAGCACCAAAGTTATAATAATTCTCAACCAAAAGGTCGTAATGGTATCTATCATTCGGATTAAAGGCCCATAGGTAGAACGGTTTTGAGTTCCCGCCACTCATTGCTGCGCTATAACTATTACGCGCTTCATTTCCCCGCCCATCAATAGACCTCGTATTGAAGGTTATCGAACCAAGGTCGTTCGCAAAGTAGATAATGTACATGCCTGAAGAAGAAGGCATGAAAGAAAGTGTACTACTGTTCACTCGTGTACTATTCAAGTCGAAGTAAAATCCAACCGGCTCTTCAAGCGCTATTCCTCCTATCGAATTTACTAGTGTCCCTC
>Ga0136652_1000550_pt1 | contig 17805 bp, 18 predicted proteins | sample ConPoolayeEmetaG_FD_94864 | JGI IMG/M metagenome (GOLD analysis project Ga0136652, IMG submission 94864) | Hot spring microbial mat communities from California, USA to study Microbial Dark Matter (Phase II) - Cone Pool mat layer E metaG... ...
AAAGTTTACGGTTGCCTGTTCGACTCCCCGAACGGCATTTAAACCTTTCTCAATCCTCGCCGCACAACTGGCACAGGACATTCCCCTGATCGGTAGGTCAATACGCTCCAAGCCCTTATGGTGATCTCTGGATTCCATCAACTATCCTTAATTTTATTATAAAATGGACTTAGTAAAGAATCCCGCCCACAGCGCAGGACTTTACACCCTTAAAACAACTTTATATCAACATGATTCTCCACTACTCTCATCTCTTGAATCTCAAACCCCTGGTGCACACAACCTCCGGAAAAATCTCTCGAACTCTTTGCCGAATATCCTCTCATTTAACCTATCTATGGTATTGGGGCCCCCATACCCAAAAGTACTTCATGTCGTAAACTGCATGTGCCCTCCTTCTGATTGTTATGCAGTTCCTTTATCACATTTTTTATGCCTTTGGCAGACCCACCTTTCATCCCCGTCCACAGGATAGGTTTTCAGGTGCGATCTTCATAAAGGTCGAAAGGCAGTTGGCGAGGGCGATGTAAAAGAGGTTATCGGTGGATTCCTTTATTTTTTGGCAAAAGCTTGGGACCCAAGGGCTAAGAAGTTGATTGAAAAATTTGTCTCTCATCTCTTTGAACAGATGGGCCTTCTCCGTTTCTGACTTTTCCAGAACCTCTGCTTCCTTCCAAATTAAATAGTACATAAATTCCAGTTCCACAGCGATATGGTCAGGAAGTTCTTTGAAGTCCTTATCTATGATCAGACCTGCTTCCTCGTACCACTTGATTACCTCGACTGTAGAGTTACCCATCAATCTTCTTTCCCCGTCCAGATAGACAGAACCATAGGGAGGGGCCAGAAGTTCATAGGGACCAATAAAGAGTTTTGCAAAGTCCACTCTGAGTGTCTCTTCATCCTGTTCTTTAAAAGCCTTTTCCATCTCTTTTGAAAAGGGTACGGCTTCGACACAGGTTTCGCTAAGCGCCTGTATCAATCCACCTAACACATTCTCTTGAATGAATAATTCTTTTTGGGGAAGGCAGAAGCAAGCTGACAAATAACGGAAACTATCCGCCCATGCCCGCATAATCCCTTGATGGAATTCCATGCCTTTTATAATCCTTTATAATTATAATCATAACAAGTGACCAATCTTTTTTGAATGCCTTTAATTGACTCTAACACTCTATTCCCGCGCTAAGCCTTTTTTTTTGCCTCAGCCCTATAACTCCGAATATAATAAACATTTGGCCTAGTACCCTTTTCTCCGGGTTTTAAAAACTCACCTTTATTATTCTTTAATTGAAGGGCTTTATATTTCCGAAGTAATTTACTGACCTCACTGTTCTGATCCGTGAGATCGCCAAAGGTCCTCGCTTTGGCCGGGCAGGCCACTACACAGAAAGGTTGTTCTCCCTGGAGCACCCGATGTTCGCAGAAAATACACTTTTCAACGACATTTGCCCTTCTTACGCTTGCATAGTCAGAGTGCTTATAAAACGTCCGGTGAGGAGGGGTATCCCCTGCCCTTTTGGCCACCTCTGCTCCTGAAGCCGTCAGGCTTTTAATGAGCTCCTTTTCGTTTCTAAAAAAACCATGCGGTTCTCCATCATTATAGCTGATCACGCTGTAGGCGGCTTTTGCTTTATCCACATCCTCTACGCTATAGGGACAATTCTGCTGGCAAAGTCGGCAACCAATACATCGCTCCTGGTTATGCATGGTAATTCCATTCTCATGCTTATGCATGGCTTTGGGTTTCACTGGACATACCTTTACGCATGGAGCATCGGTGCAATGGTTACAAAGAACGGGTATAATAGAATATTTGATATTGGGAAATTTGCCTTCAACCTTTGTCACATAATCTGCCCAATTAAAGGTTTGCCCATTGGCCTTGTCCTGGGTATTATTTTCCGTTTTGCAGGCCAGAGCACAGGCTCCGCAGCCAGTACACTTCAGTAAATCTATGACCATTGCCAATTGTTTCTTAACCATTTATCCTCCCCTCCTTTTTGAAATTAAATGTCTGTATTTGTGACAATATCTGTTAGATGAATTTCCTTGACGGACACCATCATGATTTACTGATACTACTTTTTTATGCTTTCTCGATTCTCACTCCTGTGAATCCACCGTTTCGTGCGGTTGAACCACTCAGATAATCATAATCGTCAGGCATTATCTCATTAAAATTTGCGCCCCTCGGCTCAGTTAAGAAGCCCTTTGAGGCTAAACGGCCATAGGCCCAGTGCCCTTGACCATAGCATTTGGCAACACATCCCGGACGAACCCCTTCCCATAGGCGAGCCCGAACTTTCAGGCTTCCTATGATTGAAGTAACTTTAACCCTATCGCCTTCCTTGATGCCGAGTTTTTTCGCATCAGAGGGGTTGATATGAATCACATCTTCATAGTTTACATCACCTGGATCGCACTTTTTGAAGGCATAGTACCAAGATAAATTTGCGCTTCGCCCCTCCCTGTTGAGCCTCGATTTCATATCAATGAGATCAAAAGGATATTGACTTCGGTCGCCATGCCTTCTTGGAGATTCATAGTGGGGCACGAATGCCTTCTCTCCACGCGCCTCATAATCTGTTACCTCCAGAACGCCGTCTACCGTTGTCTTATTCTTCTCAGCATGCTCGATGAGGGCCTTCTTTAGGGTCTCGCTATAGAACTCGAACTTTTTGGTTGCGGTGGGGAAATTGCCCTGTTCGGATGTTCCCCATTTCTTTCGAAACTCAAATCTTGGGGAATTGACTACCCCTTTCTTCCTAAAATCTTCCCAACCTTCGGGTCTGTCCCCTTTGTAATCCTTATTTTGCCCAGGATCCCATGCCTTCTGGCTTCGAATTTTTGTGGCATAGAGGGCAAATTCTTCAGCATTGGTCGGATTCTTTCCCGTTTCAGGATCTTTGTATTCATTGTAAAGCCAGTCGTAAATATTTGGAAAACCTTTCGCCTTAAGTTTTTCCGCAAGAAGCCACACGAACTCCGTTTCAGCGCTTTTCACATCAAACATCCGCTTGATAACAGGCTGATGGATGGAGATGTGCCCGTACATATTCCCCCTGTTGCGAGAAATATTCCACTCCTCCGAATGATGGAGGGCAGCAGGTAGGACAATGTCGGCAAAAGTTGTCATCTCGGAAACCATGGGAACAATATGAACGAAGAAGGGGACCTTTGCCATAGCCTTATCCCAACGTCCTCCTTCCGTTCCAGAAAAATTGAAATTGTTGAAGTAGCCTATGGCCATTTTGATGTCATAGGGGTCGTTTGCAAGGATGGCATTGGGCACATTATTGGTGGACACTCCGCTGCCAGGTCTGCCAGAGGCGAGGTTTGGGAATTTAAGAGTTCCTCTCTGATCAATCTTTTTATGCTTCACTCCCGCCTTGGCCACATCATCCTGATACTTTTCAAATTTTGGATAACTGCTGCTCGGAGCGATTGCTCCGGTAATCACTCCACCCTCGTTGTCGATCGCACCGACAAGCCCGTTTAAGGCATGGATGGCCAGAGCGGCATAACTTCCTCGTGGCATCATGGTTGGTCCATACCAGATGGCACACCGGGGAGCGGCATGAGCAAAGCCTTTTGCAACGCGAATAATCTGGTCTTTGGAGAGCCCTGTCGCGTTTGCCGACCAGTCAGGGGTTCTGTCTTTCAGTTCGATATTCCACCATTTCACAAGGCCGTGGGTATACTTCTCAGCAAAATTGGCCTCATCAACTATCTCTCCAGCCTTAAACTGGTTCTTTCCGTCCTTAAAATCCCCCACAAATTCTTTGTTCCAAAGCCCTTCGGTTAAAATCACATGGGCCATTGCAGTAGCAAGGGCTCCATCTTCGCCGGGCTTAAGCGGTAACCATTCATGCGCCTTGGCTGCGGTATTGTTCATTCGAGGATCTACCACCACTACTGTACCCTCCTCAAGAAGGCGGCTCAGTTTCAGAATGGTATTTGGAACATTACGATTGGATGAGACAGGGTCACAGCCCCAGACGATAAGGTAGTTCATCTTCTCAAGATCATAATCGCAATATCCCCAATATCCTTCGGTGAAGAAACGCCCCATCTTCTCAACTTCGGCACACAGGGAGCTATGGGAAATATTATTAGGAGAGCCTATCATCTTGGTGAGGTGGTCATAGAGAATCGTATTATGATCGGCATAGCGTCCACGCATGAGGAGATATTTATGAGTTTCGTTATTTTTGCGAAGTTCCATAATTTTGTCGGCTATAATATCCATCGCCTCATCCCATGAGATGGGAAGGAATTTGGGATCAATCCCTCTACCCTTCTGCGGATTCGTCCTTTTCATTGGGACCTTGATGCGGTCAGGATCATAAATTTGTTGTAAAATCATATGACCTCGCACACAACAATAGCCATTATTGACCTTGCTCAGGGGATTCCCTCGAACCTTTACAGCCCTTCCGGTCTGCACGAATATCTCGATGGGGCACCATTGGGTGCAACCCTGACAGGTTGAGGGTATCCATTGACCGGGTTCGGTCCCCCCTAACCCAATTTTATGATCCTTGCCATTGGCAAAGGCATTGAGGGGCAGACCATTTATGGCAATAGACGCTCCTACTGCAACACCTGCCTTCAGAAAATCCCTTCTTCTGATCTCCATTTTGACCTCCTTATCCTTGAAATAAAAAAGAGGGGCATAGATTTCTCTATGTTCCCCCCTATAGAAATCAAGTATAATTTAACAGAATACATTAAAAAGGGCAAGAACCTATTTAAAACTAAAAAGGAGCACAGCGCCTTTCTTGCCAAGTGCGATAGGGTCCTCCGGCCTCGCTATCCATCGATTATCTCCCTGCCTTTAATTTATCCTCGATGGCCTTTTCGAGGAATTTTACACCATCGGAGGTTTTTCTTTTATGCATAGGCTCCTTCCTTATTTAAGAATCAGTCCACGGTATGGACTCCGAAAAAGCCTCTCCTCCTTATTCCTTCATGGTGTTTTGATCTTAAAGAGTTTGAGAAGGTTCGAAACGCCTGCCCGCAACTCATTGAGACGAATAAAATAGATTGAAGCCAGCTTCTTCATGATCTCCATCCCGATCTTTGGGTCTTCTTCCATCTTCTTTCTGATCAGACCGGCATCGAGAACCAGAACCTCCGAGGGTTTGAGGCAGATGGCTGAAACGTTGTAACAATATGGCTCCATCAGGGAGGCGGTCCCGAAAACCGCTCCTTCTTTTTCAATTTTAGAGGTCATAAAGTCTAACTTCTCCTGCGATTTGACGATGAGATCAACAGCCCCTTTGATCAGAAAATAGAGATGATTTGCCTCCTCTCCTTTGAGAAAGACGGTTTCTCCTTCAGGATAGGATCTCACCGTTGCCCCCTGGAGGAGAGCACCGAGCTGGTGTTCTTTCAGTTCTTCAAAGAGTTCTGTCTTTTTCAACCATTCTACGGAGACCATCTTTTAATCCTTCAGAGTAAACACCGAATCCCAAACACCAATTCCCAAATAAATTCCAATTACCCAATTCTCAACCTCCCAATTTGTTTTAAAGTTTGGGTGATTGGGATTTTGGCCATTATTTGATGATTGGAGCTTGCCTGCCTGACGGTAGGCAGGGAATTTGGTTGTTGTCATTTTAGGGCATTCCCCGATTCAGATATTCCATCAGATCCACCATCTCCTGGCCGTCGATCTTCTGCCAGGGCAATCTGGCTTTTCTCATCTTTTCCATCATCTCGGGGCCATGATTCCACATGATCTGGGCCATTAAGATGGGAGAGATCTTGCCCTTCAACTCTCTCAAGTCCGGCCCTTTGCCTTTTGCATGGCAGAGAGCGCATTGTTTCTGATTAAAAATGGCTTTTCCTCTGGTGGCATCGCCAGGTTCATCAAAGTATCGTGTGGAGAAGAGATAAGCGACCAGGTCGGCCATCTCCTGGGGAGAGAGCAGGGGACGATCCAACCCTTTCTCTTCGATTCCCTTCCACATCTCACGGGAGTGATTCCACATCATCCCTGCCAATTGGGCAAGCGTTCGAGGGAAATCCTTTTTTCTGCCCAGATCGAGTTCTCCTGACGGAATGTGACAGCGGATGCATCCCTTGTGGGCGAATAGTTTTTTGCCGGACCGGGGATCGCCCGGAGAAAGGTAGATCTTTTCAACGGTTCCGCTCAGACTCCGGATATAGGCGATGAGGTCTGCCATTTCATTTTCCTTGAATTCAACCCATGGCAACCCTTTCTTCTTCATCGCCTGTTCCATCTGGGGTTCATGGTTCCACATCATTTGGGCCCAGAGAATGGGGTTGGTATACATCCCCCAGCGGCTGAGATCCCCCCTTGCTCCTTCTTTAACGGTGTGACATTTCCCACACCCCTTGGTCTCCATCAGGGCCTTTCCTTTTTTAGGGTCTCCGGGTTCATCCATGTAACGGATGAAATAGAGGAAGGCAAAGAGATCAGCCATCTCCTTCTTGTTAATTTTTTGTAGGGGGACTTTTTGGGCGGACATCTTCCCCCACATCTCTGGCCCATGGTTCCACATCAGAGCCGCGAGCTGGGCCGGGCTGACATAAGATTTCGGAAGGGTTCCGAGGTCAGGTCCTCCCTTCCCTCCTTCCCCCCTTATGGGGTGGCAAGCCCCGCATCGTTTTGTTGTGAAGACCTTCCATCCCTCCTTGATTTCTCCAGGGAGGAGGTATCCGCTTCCCTTCTCAACTCCGATGGCCTGATTCCACAGGATGAATCCGATCCCTAATAAAAGAAGAACCGTTAATATTGAGAGACGCTTCATCTTTCACTCCCCTTCTATTTTTTCTTTGGAGTTCGTAGATATTCAAGGAGGTCGGCCATCTCCCCTTTTTTAAATCGTGGCCATGGAATTCCCTTTTCCATCGTCGCCCTGCGAATCTCCACGCTATGGTTCCAGATGGCCGCGGCAATCTCCATGGGATTGTCAATTCTCTGATATTTTGAGAGATCGATGTGCATCAACTCTCCCCGCTTCCCATCCAGTCCATGGCACCTCATGCATCCGAGATCTGAAAACTTCTTTCTCCCACGGGAAGGATCGCCCGGTTCATCGATAAAGTGGAGGAAGTAGAGATAGGCGACCAGATCCGCCATTTCTTTGGGGGTGAACTTCGGGATGCCGGTTTTGGTCTGTGACATCTTTGCCAGAACCGTCGGCCCTTTGTTCCACATCGTAGAGGCCACACTGGTGAGGCTCCGGTAATAGGCCTTCGGCCTTTTTGAAAGATCGATACCGCTGACAGAGGTTCTTCCCCCCCTAACGGGATGGCATTCTCCGCATCCCTTGGATAGGAAGGTTTTTTTCCCCTCTCTCGGATTTCCTGGAGTGATATAAGCGATCTCTTTAGGGCCTTTGGCATTTGTTTTTATAAATTCGAGGAGGTCAATCATCTCGGTCTCTTTGAATTCAGGCCACTTCATTCCGAGTATGACCATATTGGCGATCATCTCCGGACCATGGTTCCAGATCTCCATACTTAAAAAGACTGGAGAGATGTTCTGCGGGAATTCGTTCAGCCCCGGCTCCCCTTTTTTCCCTTTTCCCGAAAGCGGGTGGCAGACAATACAGCCCTTCTCATTAAAGATGAATTTTCCTTTGGTGGCATCTCCGGGTTCGTCGAAATATTTGAGGAAGTAGAGGTAAGCGGAAATGAAACCGAGTTCTTCACCCGTAAGGCTAGGTTTTAAAATCTTTACTCTCTCAATGCCTGCCACCATGGAGGGTATGTGATTCCAGAGTTTAGCGGCGAGGTCGAGCTGGGTGTCACCGAGATCGATCTTTCCCAGATCCGGCCCCGTCTTTCCACCTTCTCCTTTGAGGGCATGGCATTTGACGCATCCCTTATTCACAAAGAGGCGTGCTCCCCTTGCAGGATCGTCGGGAAGCGTCTGGGGGAATGCGGGTGAGAGGGCAAAGATCGTCATGAGGACCGTTCCTATGAAGAGTTTATTTTTCCTGTTCATCTTGAACTCACCCCATCAATTTCAATCACCAAAAACCAATCACCAAACATCAAATAAACTCCAATAACCAATGACCCAAACGATTCTTGAAAAATTTGATGATTGGGCATTGGTCATTATTTGGGTATTGAAAATTGGTGATTGGTTATTTTCATGCCTCTTATTCCACTCCAATCCCGGGCAGATAGGTTTTGATCCGCTCCTGAACTTCAGCCATCGATTTCTCCCTTCCTTCCCTCACCTCCCAGATGGAGACAATGGGAAAGAGTTTGGTAAAGATCATGTAGAGGAGAATAAAGAAGGAGACACAGCCGGCGAATATGGACCATTCCACCCAGGTGGGAAAATAGAGGACCGCCTCATTGGGAAGCCTGGGATTGGTAAGCGTGGGAACGACGATCACATATCGTTCCAGCCACATCCCGATGATGACCGAAATCGACGCAATTAATGTCCCAAAGGGGGTCCGGGTTTTACTAAAGCTCAGTATCGGTAGTGGAATGACAAAACAGAAGAGGAACATCCCCCAGAAATAGGGAGCGAACCTTCCGGTGAATTTGTTCCAGAAGATGGTCATATGGATGGGCTCTCCTCCATAATAGGTGGTGAGGTATTCTGTAAAGGTGAAATAAAACCAGAGCAAGGTCATCACGAGGAGGAGGATGCCTAAATTATTAAAATGAACAGGCCTCAGGTAGTCTTCAAGGTGATAGACCTTACGGATCAGGTTCATCGCTACAATGAGTGCGGCAATTCCGGAGAAGATGGCTCCTGCGACGAAGTAAGGGCCGAAGATGGCCGTATGCCACATGGGCTGAATGGTCATGGCGAAGACAAAGGAGACCACGGTATGGACTGAAACGGCAACTGGGATGACGATAATGGCCATAATGGAGATCCCTTTTTCGAGGAGATGATATTGTCTTTCCGTTCCTTTCCATCCCAGTGCAAGAAGCCGGTAGAACCACTGATATCTGCCCCCGTGATCTCTGAGAATGGCGATATCCGGAATCAGGGGGAGGTAGAGATAGATCGAACTAGCGGTCAGATAGATGGTGATGCTGGAAACATCCCAGAGCAGAGGGGATTTAAAGTGAGGGTGGAGGATGATGTTGAGCATCCGGTCTGGTCTTCCGAGGTCCATCAAGATATTTCCAACGCCAAAGAAGAGGACGAGAACCGTGATGACTTCTGCGGAACGGGTGATCGACCTCCGCCATTCCGCCTTGGCAAGGCGGAGAATGGCGGAGATCAGGGTTCCGGCATGGCTGATGCCGATGAAGAAGACGAAGTTGGTGATATAAACCCCCCAGAAGACAGGCCTCGCCAGCCCTGTCACGCCAAGTCCCTGTCGGTATTGATACCAATAAGCTCCGACGGCCCAGAGGATGACCGCCAGTAAGGAGAAAAGGGTCAGATAGAAAGATTTACCTGTCCTCTGAATGGGCTGAAGCAGGATGGCGTCTTCCTCGAGACGAAAACCTTTTGGGTCCATCACATTCCCTCTGACAGATAGATCACTTTCGGTTCGGTTCCAAGGTCCTCGAGCAATCTAAAGGCCCTTCTTTCCCTGGAGAGTTCCGATACCTTGCTAAAGGGGTCATTGAGATCACCAAAATATATGGCTTGGCTGGGGCAGGCTTGAACGCAGGCCGGAATGTAATCGTCTGGGAGAAGTTCTCGATTTTCTGCACGGGCCCTCTCCTTTGCCTTGAGGAGACGGTGATGGCAGAAAGAACATTTTTCTACCACACCTTTCTTCCGTATGGACACATCTCGATTTAAAGAACCTTTCATCTCTTTTGGCCATTGGGGTTCGTACCAGTTGAAACTCCGGACGGTGTAAGGGCAGGCGGTGGTGCAATACCGGCAACCGATGCACCTGGAGTAAACGATGCCCACAATTCCTTCTTCATTGGAATAGGTTGCGCCAACAGGACAAACTTTAATACAGGCCGGGTGTTCACAATGCATACAGGGTCTCGGGAGGAGCCTGGCTTTAATATGTGGATAGTCCCCTTCGATATAGGGAAGGAGTTCAATCCAATGGATGGTCCGACCCTTCGCCGATTCCTCCGGTCCGATGATGGCGATATTGTTCTCCGCATGACAGGCTGCCATACAGGCCTGACATCCAGAGCATTTATCAAGATCGATCACCATTCCCCACTTGTGCATCCTTTTTACCCTATTACGTGTCCGCGTTCCAGATCCATCTTTGCTCAGAACTTTCTATGCCTTATAAATCTTTACCCTTGTCGTTCCATGGATCGGATATCCAGTTATGGGATCGAACTCATCCCCGATGAGCCGATATGGGTTTTCACCTATCCCTTTTGACCACCTCCCTCCTGAGGTGTGGCCTTGGCCGAAAGGGATGTTGACGACATCAGGCATCGTCCCTTTGTAGAGCCTTGCTTTGACTTTAATCTTTCCCTTAGGAGATTCGACCCAGACCTGATCTCCATCGGAGATGGACATGCGTCGGGCTGTTTCAGGATTGATTTCCACCCATGTACTCCATCTTTCAAAAAGATGCTGGCCAATCATGGACTGAAGCCAGGGTTGATTCGTGTTTCTTCCTCCGGTCAGACTCATCGTTCTGAAGACATGGAGATGGAAAGGATACTCTTTTTCGTTGACGGTCTCTTTCGACTCTTCCCAGTGGGGGAGAAAAGAGATATCCTTCGATTCTCCGGAGGAAGAGGAATGAGCCTTTCTCCATCCCTGTGAATAGAATTCAAATTTTCTGGAAGGCGTTCGGAAGATGCGATCCCGTTCTCCAAAATCATAGACCGGATCCCACCATCCCCCTTTCTCGAGGAGGAGTTTCCAGAATTCTTCAAAGCTCTTATAAGAAGGGACCGACCATCCTCCCCTCTGAAGAAGGCGGGTCCATGCCTCATCGAATTGGAGGCCAAAGGTGTCTCCTCTTTTTGCCTCGAAGACACCCTTGAGGCCATACCTCATCACCTCTTTGAAATCGTTCCATGGAAAGGCTTTCTCCACTTGGCCTCCGATTGATTTGGCCAGGGCAAGCAGGACATCACCCGTTGCCTTGGTCTGATATAAAGGAGGGATCACAGGTTGTCGTATCCCGAGAACAGGGTAACCGTTATTCAGAAAAACCGGATCATCCTGCCATCGTTCGAGTGGCGTGTGATCCGGAAGGATGAGATCTGAGAATCGGGCTGAATCATCCAGATAAGGAGAAAAGCTGATGACCAGGGGTATCTCCTGAAGGGCTCTTTTGAAGAGTTCGGGGTTCGGGTTGGAGAAGAGGGGATTGGCGTAGTATAGCATTAGGACCTTTGGTTTGTAGGGTTTTTCAGAGAGGGTGTTTGTTGCAAAGAGATAGGGATGGTTTTCAAAAAGTCTTTTCCCTTCATCAATTCGTCTCTGGGAATTTCCCCGCAGGGCTATGGGATCCTGTTGGAGGGGAGGGAAAGGCTGGTAGGGGATTGGTCTTGGAATCAGGACTCCTCCAGGGACATCGATGCTTCCGACCAGTCCGTTGAGAACGGCAACTGCCATCTGATGAAAGGGACGGTCTCGATAGCCAATGGCCAGAGCAGGCTGGTTTGAGGAAAACTCTCTGGCCAGACGGATGATCTGGTCGATGGGCACACCGGTCTGTCTGGATACGAAGCTTGGTTCGTATTCAGAGAGGATGAATTCTTTAAAACCCAGATGCTCTCGACCGTCTGGGCCTATCCAGCTTTCAAAACCGAAGGTCTGTTCTGAGACAAACTCCTTATGGAAGAGGCCTTCCTTGATGATCATATGGGCGATGCCAAGGGCTAGAATCCCTTCGGTCCCAGGTTGCACAGGAATCCATTCATCCGCTTTGATGGCGGTGAAGGAGAGGCGGGATTCGATCTGAACCAATCTTCCGCGGATACCCGTCCTTCCTCTCCTGAAATGTCCATAGCCTCTTAGCATCTGGACGGTTGACCAGTAGGACTCTAACATCCCTGAGCCAAATGAGAGGATGTATTGGGCATTCTCGATATCATAGGCGGGAAGGTCATGGACACCCTGCGTGAGGAAAAGGCCTTCAAGAGGAGGGTCTTCCCATCTGAATCCATTGTCGATATAGTTGGGTGAACCGAAGGCTTTGAGAAAACGGTCCCAGAGCGACCGCATTAATCCCCGGTATCTTCCTCCCAAGACCACAAGATGGTGGGGCTCCCCTTTTTGCCTGAGGCCCTTTAAAGATTCGGAAACAAGATGGAGGGCCTCCTCCCAGGTGATCGGTTGATAGCGACCTTCCCCTCTTTCGCCGATTCTTTTCAGCGGGGAACGAATCCGGTCAGGGTCATAGAGTCCTTGAAGTCCAGCAATGCCCTTTGGGCAGAGGGTCCCCCGGTTCACCGGATGAAGGGGATTTCCTGCGATGTTGACTGCCCAACCATCGATCACCCTGACCAGAGTTCCACACCCTCCTGTGCACTGGCCACAGACCGTTGGAACCCATCGTTCGACACCTGGCTCGTGCGATTTTTCAGCCTGGGGGAGTTGGGTCCATTTCCAGAGGCCGCCTCCGAGGGCAATGGCTGTCCCGGCTCCTGCTCCCATCTTCAGAAAATCACGACGATTGAACTTCATAAGAACCTTCAAATCCGAAATTCGAATATCGAAACTCGAAAAAAATCCGAAATACAAATGTTCAAATTTCTAAAACATAAAAATTTAGTTTTTTACTTTGGTCATTTGAATTTATTTCGGATTTCGTGCTTAGGATTTCGAATTTCCTCCTTTAGACATGGCATGCCAGACAATCGTTGTTCACCTTCTTTTTCGCGTGGCAGTCCATGCACCACTTCATCGTCATTTTCATCCAGGGTTTTGTGGGTGGCTTTTCACTCCGTCCGATATCTCCATGACACTCCTGACAGTCCATCCCTGCGAGGACCACGTGACGGCGGTGAGAGAAGAAGACATCGTCCGGTTGCTGGTAGATGCGCTTCCATGGAAGCCCTTGGCCATTCTTTTGGTACTGTCTGATCTTCTCTTCGTTGGGGTGTTGGGTTAAGGAGTCCTGATGACACTCCATGCAGACGGCCAAAGTGGGCATTCCCGAAAAGGTCTGTTCCTTATAAAAGGGATGGCAGGTGGAGCACTCGATGCCCTGTTCGTGATGTTTTTGGTGGTTAAAAGAGAGAGGCTGTTCAAGTCGAAAGCTTGAACCGAGGTTAATGGAAAGGAGGAGAAGGAGGGTCCCGATTGCCAGTCCAACCAGGAAGAATTTCATCCATGAGCCCCTTCTATGGAATTCCCCCCTGAAAATCTTTATAACAGCCCTGGGATTAAAATTCAACCTTTATTTCTTGATTTTGTATAAGGAGGCGGTCACGTCCAGTGATTTTTTTGTGATCACCCCTTTTTCATACTCCGTGTGACTGAATTGGCCTGTTTCAATGGGAAGGGCGACTTTCATGAGAAGGGTGAAGATGAAGAACCCTGTGGCCCAGATGCCGAAGGAGACCATGAGCTCGACTAGATTGGGAACGTATTCATGAATTTCTCCCAAAGGATCAGGGACAAACCCTGGGATGACAAACCCTGGTCCTTTTTCGATCCAGACACCAATGATGATGAGGAGACAGCCCAGGTTGAGGGTGGTCAACCGTTTTCGTGTCCCTGGAATTAAAAAGAGGAAGAAAGCGGTGACATTCATTGCCATGGCGGCCCAGATCCAGGGGACCAGGGCATTATGGTGATGAAGCCCTTCGAAGAGATATTTGAAGGAGGCCATGTGAACCGTATTGGAATAGTATTCTTTGAAGATCTCTGCACCCAGGAGGAAGAGATTGAGGAACATGGCATAGGCAATCAACTCTGCAATCTTAAAGAGCGCCTTGTCCTCCAGATGGATGGAGGACACTTTTCGGATGATCTGAAAGATGATGATGATGATCGCCGGTCCAGAGCAGAAAGCACTGGCCAGAAATCTGGGGGCGAGGATTGAGGCATTCCAGAAGGGACGGGCGGGAAGGCCATTATAGAGAAAAGCGGTGACGGTATGAATGCCCACCGCCCAGGGGATGGAGAGGAGGATGAAGGGCAGGATGAATTTCCAGTTCGGTTCTTTTCGGTAATAGAACTTGACCAGGAGATAAATCGGAATAAAAAGGTTCAAGAGGAGGTAGCCATTGAGCACGATGACATCCCAGGCCAGAAGGGAGGTGGGAAAGTTCATCGATCCGATAAAAGGAATCATGTGCCAGAATCTGTCAAGCCTGCCAAGATCGACCATAACAAAGAGGATGGCCATGATGATGGAGGAGGCCGCAAAGAGTTCTCCGAGGACGACGATCTCTTTGATCGGTTTGAAGGAGTAGATGTAGGCAGGAATGACCAGGAGAACGGCTGCGGCGGCCATCCCCACCAGATAGGTGAAATTTGCGATATAGAGCCCCCAGGAGACCTGATCGGTCATGTTCGTTTCGATCAGGCCCATCTCATGTTGCTTCCAATAAAAGAGGAAGCCCACCAGCATGATGGCAAGCAGTGAGAAACACCAGGCATAATAGATCTTGCTTCCCCGGGTCACCAAGATCAGGGTTTTTTTATAAAAATGCCAGGTTTCCTTCAATATTTCCCGTAAGGACTCCATTGACCACCCTAAGATTCAAAGAAGTAGTAAAATTTCGGCTCCGTGTTTAAATCTTCTTTAAGGCGAAAGACCCTTTTCCGTTCGATGATATAACGGATTTCGCTTTTCGGATCGAGAAGGTTCCCGAATTTTCTCGCACCGGTGGGGCAGGCCTCAACACAGGCAGGATAGCGCCCCTCCCTCACCCTCTGGATACAGTAAGTGCATTTCTCCACAGCACACTTCATTCTCGGCCGATTCCCAAGGTAATGGACGTTGGGATTGACCTCGTCCTTGGGAAGGTGGGGTTCCGACCAGTTAAAGACCCTTCCCTTATAGGGACAGGCCGCAATACAGTATCTGCACCCGATGCACCAATTATAGTCAACGACAACAATCCCGTCCGGTTCTTGCCAGGTGGCATGGATCGGGCAAACCTTCACGCAGGGAGGATTTTGGCACTGCTGACACTGGACCGGCAGATAGACAAACCCTTTTTCAGGAACGGTTTCCGGGGCGTAGTAATGTTCAGAGTCTTCCAAATTGATCAGGTTTCCTCTCTTCAGTCTGAGGACTCGGATCCAGTGGAGTTGGCGGGCATAACGGGATTGATTATTTTCTTGGACACAGGCGTAGACGCATCTTCGACACCCAATGCATCTTGAGAGCTCCAGACCATATCCCCAAAGGGTCTCGGGAAGGGCCTCCTTCGTGCTGATCTGAAATTTCCTGCCGTATTGCTCAAAGTATCTTCTTTCCATCTTAGCGATGACTTGCTTCTTTTCGTCTTCGTTCATCTCGAGGTAGTGTTTCTGAAGGAAATCTTCTACTTCTTCTCGAGAGCAAGAGGAGAGAAGAGGAAGAGCGAGGCCGGCCAGAGTGGTTACGGAAAGATTGCGGATGAATTCCCTGCGAGTGTAGTTTTTATTTGGCATTTCTTCTGTCCGTGGGCCGGAAGGGTGGGGGTTCCGGTATCATCCTCTTAAATTTCGGCTCATGGGGATCATGACAGTGAGCGCAGAGCAGATAGGTTCTCTTGCCGGGTCCCATAAAATATCCCGTCCTCTTTCCGTGGATACCTGCCCTCCAGTCCTTGTAAATGTTGCCGTGGCATTCGCCGCAGAGCCGATGGCTTTCGGTAAAATTGATGAGCTCTCCGTTATAGAGACGGAGTTTATCTCGGTTTTTTGCATCGTGGCAGTCGAGGCACCATCGCATTGTCTCTGCATGATGCATCCTGATTTCCGCATGTTCGTCTTTCAATTCTCTTTTCTTACGGTTTGTTCCCATGGAGGCATGACAGGAACTGCAGGGGAAGATTCCCTCGGTAAAAGGCGGAGGAGGGACAGAAAAATCCTTGCCTGCTTCAACAGCAATTGAAGGAATAGTGAAGAGGAACAGGAGAAGGATTGCGAGTCCGGGTAGGTTTTTCTGCATGTTTAATAATTTTAATGCCACCGTTAAGGAAAAGCAATTATTTTGAATCCTTCTCTCCATGCATCACCCGGCCATCTCGAAGAGAAATCGTCCTCGATGAATAGGCGGCATTTTCTGGGTTGTGGGTCACCATGATGATCGTCTGACCCTCTTGATTGAGCGCTTTGAATAACTCCATGATCTCCTTTCCGGTCTTGGTATCCAGGTTACCGGTGGGCTCATCCGCAAGGAGAATAGGCGGACTGTTGATGAGCGCCCTGGCGATGGCAATACGCTCCTGTTCGCCTCCAGAGAGTTGATCAGGAAGCCTCTTCTCCTTTCCCCTCAAACCGATCTTATACAAAATCTCCTCAGTCATTCTAACTTGCTCACGATTCGATCTCTCCGTAATGGAGAGGGGTAGCATCATATTTTCGATGACCGTAAGATAGGGTATCAATTGAAAAGATTGAAAGATAAACCCAAGATACTCTCTTCTAAAATCGGCCAGCTTTTCTTGGTGAAGTTGATAGATTGGAATATCATCCCCAAACACTTCCCCGTTGGTGGGATGGTTGATCCCGCCGATGATCGTGAGAAGAGTCGATTTACCCGAACCGGAAGGACCCATCACGGAGATAAACTCTCCCCTCGCAATATGGAGATTTACCTCCACAAGGGCGTAAACCCTTCCTTCCCCGGCTGCATAGGTTTTGGATAGGTTTCTAATCTCAATCAAGTTCATTTTCTTCCTTTTAGATAGAAAGGTATTTCTTCTAACGGTGACGGTCAGGACGCCCGTATCGTCTAAGGCTACGTCTATCATTTTCCACCGTGTTAGGAATGATCTTCGGGGGATAGTTCATATAGCCGCCCTTGATCCCTTTATGTGGTTCCATTTGCCACTCCCAATCACAGGCGTTGCAGACCAGTGTCCGGTCCTTAATGCGGAAGCGAGTGGATTTACAGGGTTCGCACATGCTGATCCCTGTGATTACTCTCCCTGTCATTGAGGTAGGCGTAAAGAGGTATTTTAAGCCCCTTGCCCTCATATTCGAATCGGACGATCTTATTCTCCTTGACCACATGGACCGGAATGAAAATCTTTCCCTTTTCCACTTTTGCCTGAACATCGACCATCCTGATGGTCTGGCCAGTGTAATCAACCCTCGCTGCCACCTTCGGCTGGGAGGTACCCTTAGGATTGGAACCACTGTTTCCCTGAACAATCCAGTAGGCCATCCCACCGAGACCAATGACAATCGTGACGAAAAGGATGATCGCCCATGATGGCCTCCCTTTCTTCCTTCCCAAGACCTCGGCTTTCTTATCTTGGAATGAAGAATCCGATAGTTCGGCCCCGCACTTCTTACAGAAGCGGTTTGATTCTTCATTCTCTACCCGACATTTCGGACATGTTTCCATAAAAAAATCCTCCCTGTTTAATGTATTTTTTCATATTTCTTGAACTTCTTTACCATCACATCACCCATATCCACATTTAAATCTCTTTGCCACAGCCATCAATTACAATTCATTATTTAAATTCTTGGAAGACCTGCTTCATCAAATATCCCTTCAAAAAGAGGTCCGGTGAGGTAGCGTTCTCCCGAATCAGGTAAAATAACCACTATAGTCTTCCCATCAAACTCTCCACTCTTTGCCAATCTCAGGGCTACGGCAATGGCTGCACCGGAGCTAACTCCAGAAAGAATACCTTCTTCCCTTGCAAGCCTTCTTGCATGTTCTATCGCCTCTTCACTTGTAACCTTTTCTACTCTATCAACCATTGATAAATCCAATGTAT